>Ga0070741_10002936_pt1 | contig 43961 bp, 36 predicted proteins | sample Coa_R1_4_FD_66440 | JGI IMG/M metagenome (GOLD analysis project Ga0070741, IMG submission 66440) | Surface soil microbial communities from Centralia Pennsylvania, which are recovering from an underground coalmine fire - Coalmine... | ecosystem: Environmental > Terrestrial > Soil > Unclassified ... | reverse complement strand
CGGACAGGTGACGTCCGGGATGGAGAATGTCGATAAGTTGAAAAAGGGATCGGAAGCGAATAACGGCACGGTTTCCAACCCCGACAAGATCGTGACTGCGCGTGTCGCCGCGGACAAGAAGTAACGAAAGGAGCCGTTCATGCCCGACAAGGAAAATACTTTAATTCTGGAAACCACGCAGGGGCCCGTCACAATCGCGATGAAGCCGGATCTCGCGCCCAATCACGTCGCGCGCATCAAGGAGCTCGTACGCGAAGGTTTCTACGACGGCATCGTGTTCCACCGCGTCATCGACGGCTTCATGGCGCAGACCGGCTGCCCGCAGGGTACTGGCACGGGCGGTTCCGGCAAGAAATTGAAGGCCGAGTTCACGCCGACCAAACACGTGCGCGGCACGGTTTCGATGGCGCGCGCGCAGAATCCGGACTCGGGCGACAGCCAGTTCTTCATCTGCTTCAAGGAAGCGCCCTGGCTGAACAATCAGTACACCGTCTGGGGCGAGGTCACTGCCGGCATGGAGAACGTCGACAAGATCAAGCGCGGCGAGCCGGTGAAGGATCCCGACAAGATCGTGAAGGCGAAAATCGCGGCCGATAAGTAAAACCTATCTTGCCATACAATCTTTCATGAATGCGCGGCGCTGTTTGAGGTGCAGCTTCTGCGCCTTTGCCTCCGCCTTGCACGCCCGTTTTTTCGAGGCATGCGCGGCGACCGCTTCCTGCTTGGCCTGAATTTTTTCCGGAGCGAGCGGCGAACTTTGTGCGTTCGCCTTTGGTGTGAGCGCGGCGGCGAAGACAAGCACGCTGCAGATCATTATAGTTCGTAACAAAACTGTCATATATGACATAGGCTTACCCCCAGTTCGGCGGCCTTGTAGTCGCGTGACCGGGGGCGTGCAAGGACTGGAACGCTTTGCGCACGGACCTTTTCGATTTCGAACTGCCGCAGGAGCGGATCGCGCTTCGGCCCGCCGTGCCGCGCGACGCGGCAAAGCTGCTCGTCGTGCAGCCGGGCGGTGCGCCTGAGCTGTCCGACCATGTGATGCGCGACTTGCCGCGGTTGTTGCGGCCGGGCGACGCGCTCGTCGTGAACGACACGAAGGTTATCCCCGCGCGTCTGATCGGCGAGCGGGTGCGCGAGGATGCCCGCGCGAAAATCGAGGCGACGCTGATCAAGCGCGAAAGCGGCGATTCCTGGCGGGCGCTCGCGAAGCCGCTGAAACGGTTGCAGGAGGGCGACCGCATCCGTTTCGGCAACGAGGCGCGCGTGTGCATGCTCGGCGCGCTCGATGCAACGGTGGAGGAGATCGGCGAGGGCGGGGAAATTACGCTGCGCTTCGATTTTCATGGGCCGATTTTGGAAGAAGCGATCGACGCGCTCGGCCACATGCCGCTTCCGCCCTACATCGCCTCCCGCCGCGAGGACGACGATCAGGACCGCGACGACTATCAGACGATGTTCGCGAAGCGCGAGGGCTCGGTCGCCGCGCCCACGGCGGGATTGCATTTCACGAACGAGTTGCTTGCCGCGCTCGATGCGCGCGGCGTTTCGCTTCATCGCGTGACGCTGCACGTCGGGCCCGGCACGTTTCTTCCGGTCAAGACGGACGACATCGAGCAACACAAAATGCACAGCGAGTGGGGGGAGGTATCGAGCGAAACCGCGAAGGCGCTCAATGACGTGCGCAAGAAGGGCGGACGAGTTATTGCCGTAGGCTCAACCGCGCTCCGGCTTCTGGAAAGCGCGGCGAAAGGGGACGGCTCGCTGGCGCCATTTTCCGGCGAGACCGCGATCTTCATTACGCCGGGGTATAAATTCAAAGCCATCGACTTGATGCTGACGAATTTTCATTTGCCGCGTTCGACGCTGTTCATGCTTGTCGCGGCCTTTTCGGGCCTGGAGCGCATGAAGCGTGCTTACGCGCATGCGATCGTGTCGAACTATCGCTTCTATTCCTATGGCGATGCCTGTTTGCTGTATCCTGAGTAATCTTGTCATGCCCGGCCTTGTGCCGGGCATCCATGTCTTTACAACGTCACCGCAGACAAGGTGTGGATGGCCGGGACAAGCCCGGCCATGACGAAAATGGCTACAGGGTTTTCATTTAAGATTTTGGCTCAAGATGGCGCTGCGCGCCGCGGCGAAATCGAAACGCCGCGCGGCAAGATCCGCACGCCCGCCTTCATGCCGGTCGGAACCGCCGCAACCGTGAAGGCGATGTTTCCCGATCAGGTGCGGCAAGCCGGTGCGGATATCATCCTCGGCAACACCTACCATCTGATGCTGCGTCCGGGCGCGGAGCGCATCGCCGCGCTCGGCGGTCTGCACAAATTCATGGGCTGGCCGTATCCGATTCTCACCGACTCCGGCGGCTATCAGGTGATGTCGCTCTCGTCCTTGCGGAAGATCGACGAGAAGAGCGTCACCTTCCGCTCGCATCTCGACGGCGCGATGTTCGAGCTTTCCCCCGAGCGCGCGATAGAAATTCAGAATTTGCTCGGCGCCGATATCGTGATGCAGCTGGATGAGTGCATCCGTCTCCCGGCGCCGGAAAACGAAGTCGAGCGCGCGATGAGATTGTCGCTGCGCTGGGCGGAACGCTCGAAGCGCGCCTTCGAGGGCGCGGCTCCCGGCCGCGCGCTGTTCGGCATTGTGCAGGGGGGCACGGTCCCCATGCTGCGAAACATCTCGGCGCGCGAGCTCGTGCAGATGGGTTTTTCCGGCTACGCGATCGGCGGTCTCGCGGTCGGCGAGCCGCAGGAAGTGATGCTTGCGACCATCGAAGAGACGATGCTGGAGCTCCCCTCCGACAAGCCGCGTTACCTGATGGGCGTGGGAGAACCGGACGATATTCTGGCCGCGGTCGAGCGCGGGATCGACATGTTCGATTGCGTGCTGCCGACGCGGGCGGGGCGCCACGCGCTCGCATACACGCGCTTCGGCAAGGTCAATCTGAAAAACGCGCGCCATGCGGACAATCCGAAACCGCTCGACGAGGAGAGCGCCTGTCCCGCTTCGCGCGATTATTCGCGCGCCTATCTGCATCACCTCGTGAAAGCGAACGAGATCCTGGGCGCCATGCTGCTCACCTGGGCAAACATTGCGTATTACCAGGAGCTGATGCAGGACATTCGCGAGGCGATCGCGGCGGGACGGCTAAAGGATTTCGCCGCCGAGACGCGGGAGAATTGGAATCGCGAGCCGCGCTAACTCTCTCTTGTCATGGCCGGGCTCGTCCCGGCCATCCACGCCTTACTTTCTTTTAGCCAGTAAAGACGTGGATGCCCGGCACAAGGCCGGGCATGACGGCGGATGGGATAATCGTTAAACCGCTTCCGCGATCGCCTTGCCGACATCCTGCGTCGAAGCCTGGCCGCCGATTTCCGGCGTGCGCGGGCCGGCTTCCAGCACCTTCTCGATCGCGCGCAAAATCGCATCGTGTGCGTCCTCGTGGCCGAGATGCTTGAGCATCAGCGCGCCCGACCAGATCTGCCCGATGGGGTTCGCGATGTTTTTGCCGTAAATGTCCGGCGCCGAGCCATGCACCGGCTCGAACATTGAGGGGAATTTCTTTTCCGGATTCAGATTGGCGGAGGGCGCAATCCCGATCGTGCCCGTGCAGGCGGGCCCGAGATCGGAAAGAATATCGCCGAACAGGTTGGAGCCGACGACGACATCGAAGCGATCCGGATTCTGCACGAAATGCGCGGTCAGGATATCGATGTGGTATTGGTCGGTCTTCACATCGGGATATTGCGCAGACATTTCCTTGAAGCGCTCGTCCCAGTAGGGCATCGAAATCGATATGCCGTTCGATTTCGTTGCGGACGTGAGATGCTTCTTCGGCCGCTTTCTCGCGAGCTCGAACGCATATTTCATGATGCGGTCGGTGCCGGTACGCGTGAACACGGCTTGCTGGAAAACCACTTCGCGGTCGGTGCCGGCGAAGCTCCTGCCGCCGACCGACGAATACTCGCCCTCGGTATTTTCGCGCACGACGATGAAATCGATATCGCCGATCTTCCGTCCCGCGAGCGGCGACTTGATCCCGGGCATGAGCTTCACCGGCCGCACGCTCGCATATTGATCGAATTCGCGCCGGATCGGGATCAGGAGCCCCCAGAGCGAAACGTGATCGGGCACGCCCGGATAGCCGACCGCGCCGAGGAAAATCGCATCGTGGTTTTTAATCTGCGAAAGCCCGTCTTCGGGCATCATCCGTCCGCGCTCTTTGTAATATTCGCAGCTCCACGGGAAATGATCCCACTTGAATCCAACGCCGAATTTTTTGCCGGCCGCTTCCAGAACGCGGATGCCTTCCGGCACGACTTCCTTGCCGATCCCGTCTCCGGGGATCGCGGCGATGCGGTATGTTTTCATAGGTTGATCCAAACCCGTGAAGTGAACAACAAGCCGGGACGCCGGATTCTACCGTCTGCGACATATGGTTCCGGCAGCCGGCATCGGAACAGTCGCGCAAAAGCTATAAGCATTTCGTGTGGCTTGGCAAAGTCTGGACAGCAAAATAACCGAATGTCACCATAGGGTCATGAGAACCGATACGCAGCGCCAGCTTCCCCAGTACGCCCATGTGGAAGACGCGCTCATCGAGCGCATCTCCAGCGGGATATTGATCCCGGGTACCCGGCTTCCCACGGAAGACAAGCTCATCGCCGAATTCGGCGTCGACCGGACGGCGATCCGGACGACGATTCAGAATTTGGTCCAGCGGGGCTTCGTCGAAAACCGGGGCAAGGGAGGCAGATTTGTTACCCGGCCCAAGATTGCGCAAGAGCTGACCGAACTGACGAGCTTCGTGGAAGATATGCAGGCGGTCGGGCGGAATGCGACCGCTACCCTCATCGATCACCGGATCGTGGCGGCGACCGAAGCCGTGGCCGAGAAGCTTTCTCTCCCCGTCGGCACAATCGTGGTCCGCATTCAGCGCGTACGGCTGGCGGATCAAATGCCGCTTTCATTCGACGAAACCTATTTGCCGCGCGAGCTGGGCGAAAAGGTTATCGCGGAAAATCTCGAAACCGAACCCATCTTCTCGATATTGGAAACGAAATGCGGTGTCCCGCTGGTCGGGGCGGAATACCGGCTCGAGTCGGCGCTCGCCGACGCCGATGTCGCGGAAGCGCTGCAAATTCGGGAACGTCAGCCGGTATTTCTCATCGAGCGAACGTCCTATTCGGAAGGCGATCGGCCGGTCGACTACGAAAAGCTGCACTATCGCGGCGATCAGATCCAGTTCGTGACGTGGCTCGCGCGGCGCGGCGCGCCCGTGGTGCACAATGTCCGCGGCCCCGCGAAGAAGCCCGCGGGCAGGCGCGCTCGCTAATTCGTGCAGATCGGCTTGGTGAGCCCGGATGGGATCGAACCATCGACACCGTGATTAAAAGTCACGTGCTCTACCACTGAGCTACGGGCCCTGCCGCGGAAAGACCTACGGATCGGGCAGGGTGGCGTCAATAGCGGCAGCAGGAAAGGATTTCGTTTGGGGACAGAGAGAGTTAATCTCTTTTGTTCATAGCGCCTGTGTCTGTTCATAGCGCTTGCGTCACCCGTCCGGAGTTCCAGAATGCCTGTCCTGAACCGCATTGCCGACCGCGCCGACGAAATCGCCGAATGGCGCCACGATTTTCATCAGCATCCGGAGCTCTTGTACGAAGTGCACCGCACGGCGGGCAAAGTGGCTGAGATGCTGAAAAGCTTCGGCTGCGACGAGGTTATGACCGGCGTCGGGCGCACCGGTGTTGTCGGTGTGATTCACGGCAAGAAGAAAGGCGGCAAGGTGCTCGGGCTTCGCGCCGACATGGACGCGCTGCCGCTGGAAGAGATTACCGGTCTCCCATACGCCTCGAAAACACCCGGCAAGATGCACGCCTGCGGCCATGACGGACATACTTCCATGCTGCTGGGCGCCGCGCGGCATCTTTGCGAGACGCGAAACTTTGCCGGCACCACGGTCGTGATTTTTCAGCCGGCGGAAGAGGGCGGCGCGGGTGCAAAGGCGATGATCGATGATGGGCTACTGGATCGCTGGAACATTCAGGAAGTCTATGGCCTGCACAATTATCCCGGCATGGAAGTGGGTACCTTCGCGGTAAAGCCAGGCCCGCTCATGGCGGCGGCCGATCGCATCCGCATCGACATCGAAGGTGTCGGAGGTCACGCAGCGCGGCCGCATAAGGCGATCGACACGGTGCTCGTCGGCTGCGCGATTGTGAGCGCGCTGCAGCACATCGTTTCGCGCAATGTCGATCCGATCGAGAGCGCGGTCATTTCAATTCCCGTGTTTCAGGCCGGTCACGCCGACAATGTCATTCCGCAGACGGCGCATCTTCGCGGCACGGCACGGACTTTCAGTCCGCAGGTGCGGGACCAACTCGAAAAGCGGATCGCCGAAGTCGTCGAGCATACGGCGAAAGCGCACGGCGCGAAGGCGACTGTCACTTATAAGCGCGACTATCCGGTGGTCGTGAACACGCCGAAGGAAGCGGAGTTCGCGGGCAAGATCGCAGGCGAAATCGTCAGCGAAAGCCATGTAAAGCAGGCGGTTCCCGTCATGGGCGCCGAGGATTTCGCCTTCATGCTGGAGAAGCGGCCCGGCGCCTTCATTTTCATGGGCAACGGCAATAGCGCGAATCTCCATCACCCCGCCTACGACTTCAACGACAAGGCGATCCCGTTCGGGACGTCCTACTGGGTACGCCTCGTCGAAAATGCCATGCCCGCCTAGCGACAGCATGGCTGATGACGCACGTCGTGGTAAAAGCCCCGCATGAAGCCGCGGTCATCGACTGATCCGCGATTTGAAGGAACGAAAAATGAAAGAGATTTCCCGCCGCGCCTTTGTGGCGACCGCCGCCGTCTCCGCGAGCATCATGGCATCGCGCGCCGTTGTCGCGCAGGAACAGGCGCCCGCCAATCCTCAGGCACCGGCCGAAACGCCGCCCGCTGCCGCGCCAGCGCCCGAACCGGCAACGCCGGCACCGGCTCCAGCCCCGGCGCCCGCCGCACCGAAAGCAGCCGCGCTCCCGGCGGGGCCGTTCAAGCAGCCGCCGCTGCCGTTCGACGAAGCGGCGCTCGATCCCGTGATCGGCGAGCGCACCGTGGCGCTGCACTATCTTCGCCATCACGCGAGCTACTACAACAATCTCAACGCCATCACGCCGGGCACGAAATACGCGAAGATGTCGCTCGAGGAAATCATCGTCGAAGGCGATCACGACGTCGACAAGCGCTTCTTCAACAATGCGGGGCAGGCATGGAACCACGAGCGCTATTGGGAAATGCTGAAGCCGGGCGGCCCCAAAGTGCCGGGCGGGCGGCTCGCGCAGCTGATCTACGACAATTTCGGCTCGGTCGCGGACCTCAAGGAGAAAATGGTGGTCGCGTCCGCCAATCTGTTCGGCTCGGGTTGGACATGGCTCGCACAGGACGGCTCGAAATTGTCCATCATGAACGCGAATGGCGGCGACAGCCCGCTCACCATCGGCAAGACTCCGCTTCTAGGCATCGATGTGTGGGAACACGCCTATTATCTCGACTACGAGAACCGGCGCCCTGAGCATGTCAAAGCGGTGCTCGACAAGCTGGTGAATTGGGACGTGGTGGCGAGCCGGTTGAAATAACTTGTCATTCCGGACGGCGCGAAGCTCCGATCCGGAATCCCGATAAAATCGTGTGCGCATCTGGATTCCGGGCCCGCTGCTTCGCAGCGTCCCGGAATGACAATGCGATACTACCGATTCAGCAACACCTTTCCGGTTTCGGACACGTCGTATCCGCCGAAGGCTTTCGCGCGTTCCCTGAAAGCGGGTTCGCGCGTGAAAGAGATCAGCGCCTGTACGCCCGGCTCGAAAAAATTTCGTCGACGGACCACGAGATCGAACCGCTCCCACGCGAGCGAGACGAAATCGAGTCCGCGCGTTGTGGCGGTCGCGCGCGTTGCGATTCCGCAATCGACGCGGTCTTCACGCACCGCTAACGCCAGGTCGTCGCCGGTGCGGGCGACCAAGCTGCGCTGGAGCGATTGCAGATCGATTCCGCTGAGCTTGCAGAGCCGCACCAAAAGCGCTTGCGCACCTGCGCCGGCCTGGCGTTCGGCGATGCGCGCGCGCTTCCGCGCGATGTCGGCGATGTTGCGCAATCCGAGCGGATTGTCTTTCGCCACAACAATCCCTTGCTCGCGCTTGCACCAGGCGATCACCACGCAATCGGCGAGCGCGCTGTCATTGGTGACGGCGACGAGATTGGCATTGTCATCCGGCCCTTCAGGGGCGTGCAGGTGTATCCCCGCGATCACCGCCTCGTTTGTCCGCAGCCGGCGCAGACCGGATTCGCTTCCTTCGGGGAGGAGGGCGAGGCCGGATTTGCTTTCGCGCAGCGCCCATTCGAGAAGCGGGTCGTGGCTGCCGCCGACGATCGGCGCCGCCGCCACGAAAGAAAATCCGTTTCGCTCGCCCAGATCCGCGAGCAGCCATTGATCGAGCGCTGCTTTTGGAAAGAGCCATTTGCCGGTCGCCTTGGTGCATGGGATGCGCCCTTCAGAAACCAGCTCGTAAAGCTTACGCTCGCTTAAACGGAGATAATCGGCGGCTTCGGCTGTCGTCAGATATTCGTTCAATATCTTGTTCATGGCTGCATATTACTGCATAAATTCCGAGATTTGAAAGTTTTTGGATTATATGCGTTTTTTGGAAAATGCACGACTTGTCGCATGCATTTTCATTAGCCCTTCAACTTGCCGCTTCGGGAGACCCGGGGCTCTGGCAGATCGTCGGCCTGTCGCTTCAGGTGACGTTGTCGGCAGTCGCGATCTCCACTTTGCTCGGCTTGCCAGTGGGTGCACTTCTCGCGCTCGGCCGGTTCCCCGGACGAAACGCACTGATCGTCATTTTCAACGCCGCGATGGGCTTGCCGCCGGTTGTCGTCGGCCTCGTGGTTTATCTCTTGCTCTCGCGCAGCGGGCCGCTCGGCGAATTTGGAATCCTGTTCACACCAAAAGCGATGGTGATTGCGCAGAGCATACTCGTCTTTCCGATCGTTACTGCGCTTTCCCGCCAGGTGATCGAGGATCTGTGGGCCGAATATAGCGAGCAACTCCGCTCGCTCGGCTCGAACGCTGCAAAAAGTATCGGCACGCTCTTGTGGGACGGGCGCTTCAGTCTCGTTACCGTGGTTCTCGCGGGCTTCGGCCGTGCGGCGGCGGAAGTCGGCGCAATCATTATCGTCGGCGGCAATATCGACGGCTTCACCCGCACCATGACGACGGCGATCGCACTCGAAACCTCGAAAGGCGATCTCGCGCTCGCGCTCGGACTTGGATTCGTTCTCTTGATGATTGTTGTTCTGGTGAACGGCGCCGCTTGGATTGCACGGCGCGCCGGCGAGCGACTCGCGGGGGCATGATGCGCGCGCCAACGACCAGCCTTCCGCTCGTGCTCGACCGCGTCGGATTTTCCGCGGGCGGCGTGGAAATTTTGCATGACCTCTCGCTCCGGATCGAGCCAGGAGCACCTACGATTATTCTCGGCCCGAACGGTGCGGGTAAAAGCGTGCTGCTTCGCCTTTGCCATGGTTTGCTGAGCCCGAGCGGGGGAAGCATACGCGCCGGCAATGTGGCCGTGTCGACCGAGCGAACCGCGCTCGTGTTTCAGCGGCCAGTGATGTTACGCCGTTCGGTGCTCGCGAATGTCGCTTACGGAATCGTCGGAAAGCATGCCCGCGGGCGGGCCTCTGCGCTTCTGGAGCGTGTCGGGCTTTCGCATCTTGCCCGCCGTCCGGCGCGGAAGCTTTCCGGCGGCGAGCAGCAGCGGGTGGCGCTCGCGCGCGCCTGGGGCCGCAATCCGGAAATTCTTTTCCTCGATGAGCCTACGGCGAGCCTCGATCCTGCCGCGACCCGGGCAGTTGAAGACATCGTAGGCGAGATCGCGGCGCAAGGCGTGAAGATCGTGATGGCGACCCACGATCTCGGTCAGGCGCGGCGCCTGGCTGGGGACGTCGCGTTCCTGCATAAGGGCAGGCTTCTCGAACACACACCGGCCGCAACTTTCTTCGACGCGCCGAGAACACCGCAAGCGGCAGCGTTCCTGCGCGGCGAACTTCTCACCTGAGAAAAACAACGAGAGGAGATAACGATGCGTCTGTTACGACTTGCTCTTGCGTTCACGGCGATTCTAGCCGTGACGGTACCGGCGTCCGCGCAGGACAAATCGATCATCGTCGCCTCGACCACATCGACCGAGAACAGCGGCCTCTTCAAATATCTCTTGCCGATCTTCAAGGAGAAGACCGGCATCGACGTGAAGGTCGTTGCGCTCGGGACCGGCCAGGCGCTCGATGTCGGCCGCCGCGGCGATGCCGATGTCGTTTTCGTTCACGCCAAGCCGCTTGAGGAAAAATTCGTCGCCGATGGCGAAGGCGTCGCGCGGTATGAGGTCATGTACAACGATTTCGTGGTGATCGGGCCAAAATCGGACCCGGCGAAAATCGCGGGCTCCAAGGACGTTCTGGAAGCCTTCAAGAAAATCGCGGCCGCGAAGGCCTCGTTCATTTCGCGCGGCGACAAGAGCGGGACGCATGTCGCCGAGCTTAAATACTGGAAGGAAGCGGACATTGATCCCGAAACCGGAAAGGGAAGCTGGTACAAGGAAATCGGGCAGGGCATGGGAGCGGCGCTCAATACCGCTTCGAGCTCGAACAGCTATGTGCTGTCCGATCGCGGCACCTGGATCTCGTTCAAGAATCGTGGCGACCTGAAGATCGTCGTCGAAGGCGACAAGCGTCTCTTCAATCAGTACGGCGTGATGCTGGTGAATCCGGTAAAGCACCCGAACGTGAAGAAAGAGCTCGGACAGACCTTCATCGACTGGCTCGTGAGCCCCGAAGGACAGAAGGCGATCGCCAATTACAAGATCGACGGCGAGCAGCTTTTCTTCCCGAACGCGACGGGAAAACCGAGCACGTAATTACTTCACGGTCGCTGGCGGGCTCGCGGGCGGAAGGCGGTGCGGGATAAACCACGCGATTTTCGCCGCGAGCTTCCGCCAGACAGCGAAGTCATTCCAGGCGGATCGCTCGAGCGCGGCGATCGCGGCCGCGGAAAGAAACGGCAAGCTCTGCACCACGAGTACGGCGGCGAAGATATAAATCTCGCGCACCTCGTCCTTGTTTGTCATCAGCAGCACTGCGGCGCCCGCAAGCAAAAGAAATCCGAGGATCGCCTCGAAGCGCGCCGGGAAGCCCGCGCGTTTCCGCACGCCGCCCTTGTCGGTGCGAATAAAGGGCAGATGATCTTTAATCACGCCCTCGGCGACGGCTTTCGCAATCGTGAACTGCAATCCCATCGCGGCGAAGGCCGAGCCGATCGTCTGCCGCAGGGGAATATCGACGCGCGCGAGATATAGCGTGAGGAAATGGATCAGCGTGACGAGGAACGTCGCGAGGATCGGCATTGTCAGGATGCGCTCGGGGATCGCAATGCCGGCAAAGGCGACGATCGGCACCCAGACGATATTCAGGAGCGCGACCAGCACGCCAAGGCTTTCCGCGCCGAGCCAGCCGATCCAGCCCACGACGAATTCGAGTTTTTGCCTTGCGGTGAGCAGGCTGCCGCCCGGGAGGAAGCGCCGCCAGTGCTTGCGGATGATCTGCACGCCGCCATAGGCCCAGCGGTGACGCTGCTTCTTGTAGGATTCGAAACTTTCCGGCAGCAGTCCCCAGCCGTAGCGGCGGTTTGTGTAGTGCGCACGCCAGCCGCGTTCGAGCAAGGTAAGGCCGAGGTCGGTGTCTTCGCAAATTGTGTCGCTCGACCAATTGCCGGCGTCGATGAGCGCCTCGCGCCGCACGAGGCACATCGTGCCGTGCACGACGATCGCATTCACTTCGTTTCGCTGCACCATGCCGATATCGAAGAAACCGGCATATTCGCCGTTCATGAGCTTGGCGACGACGCTCTTGTTGCTGTCGCGGTGATCCTGCGGCGCCTGCACGAGGCCGACTTTCGGATCGTCGAACGCGGGCACCAGATCTTTCAGCCAGTTCGGTGCGACCGCGTAGTCGGCGTCGATCACGCCGATGATTTCGGCATCCGGCGCGGTGTGCTCAAGCGCGAGCCTCAGCGCGCCCGCCTTGAAGCCCTTGAGATTGTCGACGTTGAGGAATTTGAACCGCTCGCCGAGCAATTTGCAGTGCGCTTCGACCGGCTGCCAGAGCTCGGGCTCCGGCGTGTTGTTGACGATCACAATGCATTCGAAATCCGGGTAGTCGAGCGCAGCCACGGAATCCAGGGTTTGCTTCAGCATTTCCGGCGGCTCTTTATGTGCCGGAACGTGAATCGAGACCTTCGGCGCGCGGCCGGTGAAGGCCGTGTTGACCGGCGCGTTCCAGAGCCGCTGCGGCTTGATGCCGAAGATCACTTCGGCCAGCTCTTCGATGCGATAGAGCGCGATCATCACCAGCGGAATGAGCAACATCATCCCGAAGACGAGCGCGAGGATCGCACCGAACACGAAATAGTGGCTGATCCAGTAGCCGAGCACGATCGCGAACCACGCGCCCACGATATTCGACGCGATCGCGAGCACGGCCGCCTGCGCCGCCGTGACGCCTGCAATGGAAAGGATCGGGAGGGAAAGCAGCAGGCTGAAAATCAGCGCCGCGACCGCGCGTGTCCGCCAGGTCGGGTCGTCGATCATACCGGTGAGGGGGAATTTCAGGTTACGGTTCGCGTCGAACACGCCCCAGTAGGGACCGACGCTGCCCTCGAAGTTTTTCCAGGGCTGATCGAACGCCTCGACGATGTTGTAGTCGATGCCCATGGAATTCGCGCGGTCGACGAAATTGCGGATGATCTGGCCTTGCACGATGCGGCCCGGGTCGGCGCGTTTCATGTTGTAGCCCGCGCTCGGCCATCCGAACTCGGCGATCACAACTTTCTTGCCGGGGAAGGCGGCGCGCAGCTTCTCGTAGATTTCGAAAGCGCGATCGGTGGCGTTCTCCTCCGGCACGCCTTCCCAGTAGGGGAGAATATGCGCGGCGATAAAATCGACGGCCGACACGAGCTCGGGATGCTCCAGCCAGACATTCCAGATTTCGCCGGTCGTCACCGGGACTTTCACCTCGCGCTTCACGCGCTGGATGTATTTGATCAGTTCGTCGGGTTTGATCTCGTCGCGCAGGATCGTTTCGTTGCCGACGACAATCGCCGTGACGTTGCGATGATGCTTCGCGATGTCGATGACGTTTTCGATTTCCTGCTCGTTGCGGTCCGTGAATTTGTCGATCCATGCGCCGGCCGTGACTTTCAGGCCGAACTCGTTCGCGATCTGCGGCACGAGCTCAAGGCCGCCCGTGGAAGCGTAGGTGCGAACTGCATGTGTGTAGGGCGCGATGACCTTCAGGTCGGCGCGAATTTGCTCCTCGGTCGCAAGCGCGCCCTTGTCGGGTTTTTCGACCGGATTGAACGGCGCGAAGGAAAGGCTCCAGAAGGCGCTCCCTGCGGCAGGGGCGGAGCCGGTCTGCCGGATGATGAGCCAAATTCCTGCATGCAAGGCCGCAATGAGTGCAACGATCAGGGCAGCCTTACGCATGATCTACGTGACCCCAGCAGGAAATTGAACGGCTCGAAAATTAGCCAGCAGAATTCTGGATTTTCTGTGAGAATGACGCATCGCGCGCATTTTTGTTCCTGGGAAGTCGTTTCCCAAAATTACGGCTTCGAGTCCGGATGCACCCAGCACATGTGAACCCGCGCCGCCAGTTTTTGCGGCGCTTTTTGGTCGGTCGGGCCCATGCGGACGAGACAGCGGAAGGCCGATTTGACGTGGTCGGCGGGGCAGCCCCACCGGTCGTAAAGATCGAGAAAACGCTTCGCCGCGTCCGGATCGTCGCGCCACAACAGGCTTGTTACGCGCCGGCCAAGCCACAGGCATTCTGGCAGCCCGGCGCCCTTCGGAAGCTTTGACGCTTCCTCGAGCTCGCGCATGGCGCGTTCCTGCGCCTCCTTCATCTGCGCTTCGCGCGCCTTGTCCTCGGCGCTCTGTTGCTGCTCGGTCTTCTGCTCGTTCTGACTCTGTGCCGAAACCGGCGCCAAACAGGCGAAAAAAAGGCCGCCCGCGAGGGCGACGAGGAATTTTGCCGACTTCAATTGCATATCGGGAACTCTGGGACCGGCGCTATATCTTGTCCCGCCAGAATACATAGGGCATGGATTTTGTCAGCATCGCGGCGCGTAATTCTTTCGGGTGTTCATGGGAAATTTCACGTTCAACCGGCAGCCGGCGATCCTGCTGATCGCCGTATCCGTCGCGATCGGGCTCGCCTGGTACGGTCTCGGCCTGCCGAAAACCATGCCCCGCTCGCCGCTCGGGGCGGACGGCAAGCTGCCTTGCGTCTCCTATGCGCCGTTCCGGGGCAACCAGTCGCCGCTCGACCCGGCATTCGTCGTCCCGCCCGAGCAGATCGACGCCGACCTGAAGCGGCTTGCGCAGGTCACTTCTTGCGTCCGCACCTATGCCACCGAAAAGGGCATCGACCGCGTCCCCGAATTCGCCCGCAAATACGGCCTCTCGGTCTGGCTCGGCATCTGGATCGGCCGCGACCCGGCGAAGAACCAGGGCGAGATCGAGACCGCCGTGGCGCTCGTCCGCGAATACCACGACGTGATCCGCGGGGTGATCGTCGGCAACGAGGTGCTCCTGCGGGGCGAGATGACCGCCGCCGGCCTCCGCCGCCTGATCGACAGCGTCAAGCAACAGGTCGACGTGCCCGTGACTTACGCCGATGTCTGGGAATACTGGTTGAAGAACCCGGAGCTCGCGCCCGCGGTCGATTTCGTCACCATCCACATCCTGCCGTACTGGGAGGACTTCCCGGTTGCGTCGGAGCAGGCCGCGAGCCACGTCGGCGACATCTACCGCAAGGTCGCGTCCGTTTTCGCGGACAAGCTGGTCATGATCGGCGAGGTGGGCTGGCCGAGCCAGGGCCGCATGCGGGAAGGGGCGCTGCCGTCGCCTTCCAACCAGGCCCGTGTGCTGCACGACGTGATTTCCACGGCCCGCCGCAATGGCTGGCCGATCAACGTCATCGAGGCCTTTGACCAGCCCTGGAAGCGGCAGCTCGAGGGCACCGTCGGCGGCCACTGGGGGCTTTTGGACGCCGAGACCCGGGCGCCGAAATTCCAGTGGGGGAGGCCCATCAGCGACCATCCGCTGTGGCTGCATCAGGGCGCGCTCGGGATCCTGTTCGGCTTCGTGGTCTTTGCCGCGGCTTACCTCTCCGCCCGCAGTGTGAGCGAAGACGGGCCGCAGAAGGTGCCCTGGCTACCCGTTGCGGGGATCGCGCTCGCCGGCGGGCTCTTTTTGGGCTGGGCTTTGGCGCAGGCCCCGCTTGAGAGCTTCACCGCAATCGACTGGGCGCGTTCGATTTTCCTGATTTGTATCGGATTCCTGACGCCGCCGGTCTGCGCCGCCGCAATCGCCCGCCACACGCCCATGGCGGGCTTTGCGACCGTGCTCGACCCGCTGTTCTGGCGGGCGGCGCAGCCTTTGGAGCGGCTCCTTTCGGCGGCGCTCATGCTCTCCGTCATGGCCGGGATTGCGCTCGCGCTCGGGCTCGTCTTCGACCCGCGCTATCGCGATTTTCACTTCGCGCCGCTCACGGGGCCCGCGGTCGCGCTCATGATTGCGAGCGAAGCGAGCCCGCCGGGGCTGAAGCGCCGGGGCACCGCCGAATGGATCGCGGGGTCGGTGCTGGCAGCGAGCGCGATCTATATTTCGATCAACGAAACGCCCTTGAACTGGCAGGGCCAGTGGTTCGCGGCGCTTCTTCTCCTTCTGGCGGCGTCGTGCTGGCGGCTGCGGGCCGTGCAAAGCTGACGACGAGGAGAGCGGCCGCCATCGCCGCGAGGCCGTTGTTGTAGAGAACGAGCCCGAACGCCGCGAGCGCCAGCGCAAAACCGAACAGATAAACGTTCGGGCGAACGAGATGCACCACGGCAAGAACGAGCGCCGCAATGCCGAACAGCTGGTTCTTGAACAGCAGCATCGAGACCGCGCGCACCGTGCAGCGCGCGACCGGCAGTCCCGCATCGCATTCGAGCGCGATCGAGGACGTCTCGATCAGCATGTAGCGGATATACATCGCGTAGAAGAGCGCGATCAGCCCGACCGCGACCAGAACATTGGTCGCGCGCGGCGAGGGGAGGAAGGAGCGGTTCATGGGGAGAGTGTGGCGTGAGGAGGGGATGGGGGCAACTGATGCTTTTTGCAGCGCAACGGCCAATAAGTTTTTGCTCGGCAGAGGAATACGTTACGGTGCTTGCGTGGCGCCGCGTATGTCTGCGACTATTTGCGATATTACCGCAAGCGCGCGGACGGTCCGGGGGGACACTTAATGAAGCTCGTATCAGTTAAGGTCGAGATGTTCAGAAACATTCTGAACTCGACCGACGTCAAAATTGAAGAGAAGGTCACCTGCTTTGTCGGCAAGAACGAATCCGGCAAGAGCGCATTTCTCCATGCACTTTGGCGACTGAAGCCTGCTCGGTCGGGTCCTAAATTTTCGGCGCCCGATAACTATCCCGCATGGTTGGAAAAACGGCATCGTAACGAGGGCTTAAACCTAGACCAAGTCAGGCCCATTCAAACAATTTTAGAATGGCAGGATGGCGACGTTAAAGCTGTCGAAGTAAAATTTGGACCTGCCATCGTCAAGATTGGCGACAAGCTGCATTTCTCCAAAGCCTATGACAACAACTTCCACTGGACGCATGGATGCAATGAAGCCCAAGCAGTTAAAAACTTTGTCGCCGGTCAGGAGCTACCAGCCCCTGAGAATTACGACGACTTCAACAATTTTGAAAAATTGGATGCAAAGCTAACGGATGAAATTGAAAAAAATGATGAGCAGGCGGATACGTTGGCTCAACTTAAGAATGCGCAAGCTGCATTGAAGAAACTTCTCGGCGGCAAAGATTTTGAGGGAGTGTTGTGGGATATCATTTATCCCCGTTTACCAGAGTTCTTCTATTTTGCCGAATACAGCAAGCTACCATATTCCGTGAAGATCGATCGCGTCCTCAAAGACGAGGATTTAAATGAAGCGGAAAGGACCGCTCGCTCGTTACTTAAGTTGGGCGGCACAGAGAATGACTACATGCTCAACCCGGACTACGAGCGCCGGAAGCGTGAACTTGAAAACGTCGCAAACGTTCTAAGCGACGATGTCAGAAAATACTGGACCCAAAATCCCGAGCTGCGGGTTCAACCGGATATCACGCAAAGGACAGAGAACAGGAAGGATGGACAGCATTCAGTTCTAGATGAGCTAAAGATTAGAATCTGGGACAACCGACATTACTTGTCGCTGCCGTTCACAGAACATTCGGCAGGCTTCCAATGGTTCTTCTCTTTTCTTGCCGCATTCTCGGAGTACGAACATCGTGATCCGCCTGTCGTGATCTTGTTGGATGAGCCAGCGGGAGGACTACATGCTAGAGCGCAAGCTGATTTTCTGCGGTTCATTGAGGAGAGGCTAACCAAGCGCTGTCAGGTCATCTATACGACCCACTCTCCTTTTATGGTTCAACCCGGCAAATTGGAGCGCGTGCGGCTCGTGGAAGACCGAGGTATTGAAGAGGGCGCAGTCGTTACGAATGACGTACTTACTCGGGATAGGGATACGCTGTTCCCACTACAAGGTGCCCTTGGTTACGACCTCGTGCAGCATCTGTTCGTTTCTGAAAACAACTTAGTCGTCGAAGGCACATCCGACTACGCGTATCTGAAAATCATTTCGGATTATCTCGCCTCTAAGGGCCGACCACATCTTGATCCGAAGTGGAGCATTGTGCCCGTCGGTGGTGCTGACCTAGTACCGACGTTTGTGGCCTTGTTAGGTAATCATCTCAAGCTCACTGTTGTGGTGGATTCCCGAAAGGCGGGCCACCAAAAACTAGAGCGGATGGCTGACGATGGTTATCTTGAAAAGCAGAGGATTATCCTTATTGGGCAAGTTGTTGGTCGAAGTCCGGCAGACATCGAAGATCTGTTTGAGGAGGCCGAATACCTGAATCTTTACAATGCGGCATTCGGAAAGAGCCTCAAAGCGCAAGACCTTACAGGATCTGACCCCATCGTGACGCGCATTGCTCGGAAGGAAGGGGTGGATCGGTTTGATCATGGCCGGCCAGCAGATGTCTTGCTGCGTGACCGTGACAAGGTTCTTGCCACTTTGAGTGAAGCAACGTTCAAACGGTTCGAAGACTTGTTTGAACGCATTAACAAGACGCTGGGCACATAGGTGCTCGAACATTAACTGGTAGCCTAGCTGTCGAAGGCATGAGTGCGGTCGGTTTACGCCTTCGTCATACGAGTTGGTCAGGTATGGTGAGAATATAGAAACCGTCAAAGGTCAAAGGGTGCGCCGTGTCGAAGTCCGACAATGACGAGATGTCAGAGGCGCTGAAGAAGTACGGCGTCAATTTGATCGATGTGGTGAGAGATACGAATGCCGATACTATGATCCGAGTGTCTTCATTGATGGAGGGGATTTTCGAACTAGCAATACGAACAAAGATGTTGAAAACGGGTCAGAAGGTTAATGGGCGCGTTTTCAAGCACGACGGCGAGTTAGCAACGCTAGAGAAGAAAGTGAACAAGGCGAAAGAATTGAACCTGCTCGACGACGTCACATTTAAAGATGCACATTTAGTGCGGCGGATTAGGAACAGATTTGCTCATCGATCGGGCAGGCTGCATTTCGACAGCCCAAAGGTCGTCTCAATGGCACAGCAGTTGAGCACATACGAGACGGCAGAATTTAACCAGGATGCAATTCTTGAAGCGGTCTCTAAAATCGTTGACCATCTGAAGACCAGCCGCAGCTCATAGATCGCTTGCCCGTGGGCCATGGTAAGGCGGGTCGGTTAATCCCGTTACGGGGCCCCCTAATGCAAATGCCTCAGCTTGTCGGGATTCCGCACGACATAGATCGCCGCGAACTTTCCGCCCTCGATTTCGAGCGCAGCCGCCCGGACTTCGCTCCGCTCAATCCCGGCTAATCGCTACTCCGTTTTCGGCAGCGCTTTTACGGCCCAATCGGGATCGGCGCCGAATGGGTGAGAAGAACGCCCAGATGCCGTCCGGCAGCTTGGGGTGCATGATGTGAATTGAAGGCTGTTACCGCACCGACAACCTCTGCCCATCAAACTCCGCCGCCTGGCAGGCAAGGCCAGCGGCCTGCAATTTCGCGCAGACGCGCGCGGCGGTGCCGGCGTTCGAAACCGGGCCCGCGATCAGATGCAGTTCGACTGTTCCCGGCCGCGAGCCTTCGCGCACGCGCACGAGCGGCTGCAATCCTTCCAGCGCCTCGCGGTGCTTGCCCTTGATCGCCGCCCAGCGCGCGCGCAGTCCGTCGAGCGAAGTTTCCCCGCCGAGATCGAGGCCGAATTCGGTTTTCGTCGCGCCGGTCACGTCCGTGAGTCCCTGCTGCGGCTGCGCGTTCGGCAAGATCTGCGCGACCTGCGTGGCCGGACCGTTGTTCGCGCTGGCGGGACGCGCGGGCGGAATCGGCGGCGGGTTGGGCGCCGCCGCGGGCGGCGTCGTTTTGGCCGTGTGCGTGCGCGAGGTTCTCTGCGCGTGCGCCCTAGCGGGATTCGGGCGCTCGAACCAACTGATGGCGGTCGGTGTGCGCACGGCGCGCGGAGCGGCCGGCTTTTCGGCGGGTTTTTCCGCGGCCTGTTCGGGCAAGTCCTTCACCGAAAAGACCGGCGTCTGCGGCGCGGCGGGTTTCGCCGGCGCTTCCGCCGGAGGAGCGGGTGGAGGCGCGGAGGCCACGATGGGCGCGGGAGCGGGGGGCGGCGCTTCCGGCGCGCGCGCGATCTCGGGTTTCTTTTCGGCTTCCTTCGGCGCTTCAGTGGGCGGCGGAGCGCTCGCTGTCTTCTTCGCGGTGTTGATGCTCGCCGTGATATCGCCGACCGATTGCTCCAGCGTGTCCACGCGCGCCGCGAGCCGGTCGCGCTCGGCGGCAAGCGCGCGGATCGCGTCGTTCAGCCGCGCGACCTCGAATTCGGAGGCGCCCTGCGGCTTCTGTACGACGATTTTTTGCGGCGGCGGGGTGGTGTTGATTTTGGCGGTGACCAGCTCCCCGCCGGTCGTGCCGATACGGAGCGCGATCATGACGCAGACCGCGAGGATCGAGCAGAAGGCGAGCGAGCCCCAGATCAGCGCGCTGCGCGCGTTCGACTCCTCGCGCTTTTGTGCCGATCTTGCCGCCATTTAGCCCCTCCCTTGCCAATTTGTCCTTGCCGGTTTGGGCAAGTCAATGCCGGGAGCGAATCGCTTCCTACTTTGCGGCCCATTCGGCTAAACAGCGGCGGACTTGTCCACGGGAGAATCGATGGCCCAGCGAACCACCCTGGTCGTGCTCGCCGCCGGCGAGGGCACCCGCATGAAGTCGGCGCTGCCCAAGGTGCTGCACCGCATCGCGGAAAGGCCCATGATCGGCCATGCCGTGGCGGCAGCCCGCATGGCGGGCGCCGACCGGATCGCGGTGGTCGTGGGGCCGGGGCGGGACGATGTCGCGGCAGCCGCGCGCAAGGCTTCGGGCGGGGCCGAAATCTTCATGCAGAAAGAGCGGCTTGGAACGGCGCACGCGGTGCTTGCCGCGAAGGACGCCTTCGCGAAAGGAGAGAATCTCCTTGTCGTGTTCGGCGACACGCCGCTCCTGCGCCCCGAGACGTTGCGCGCGATGCGCGAGGAGCTGAACCGCGCGGCGGTGGTCGTGCTCGGCTTTCGCGCCGCGCAGCCCCGCGGCTACGGGCGGCTGATCGTGCAGGACGGAAAGCTCACGGCGATCCGCGAGGAAAAGGACGCGACGGAAACCGAGCGCGCGGTGAGCTTATGCAATGCGGGCGCGATGGCGATCAAAGGCAAGCACGCGCTCTCGCTGCTTTCCGCGATCGGCAACCGCAACAGCAAGCAGGAATTTTATCTCACCGATGCGGTGGAGCTCGCGAACGCGCGCGGGCTGATCGCCTCGGTGATCGAAGCTTCGGAGGAGGAAGTCATGGGCGTGAACGACAGGAAGCAGCTTTCCGAGGCCGAAGCGGTGTTGCAGAAGCGCCTGCGCGAAGCGGCGATGGAGGCGGGAGTAACGCTGGTTGCGCCGGAGACCGTTTTTCTCTCGTCCGACACCAAATTCGGGCGCGATGTCACGGTCGAGCCGAACGTGGTGTTCGGCCCCGGTGTCACGATCGGCGACAACGTGACGATCCGCGCGTTCTCCCACCTCGAAGGCGCGGCGGTCGGCAACGGCGCGCGCGTCGGCCCGTTCGCGCGGCTGCGGCCCGGCGCGAAACTTTCCGCCGAGGTTCACATCGGCAACTTCGTGGAGGTGAAGGAAGCGACGCTCGCGAAAGGCGCCAAGGCCAATCACCTCGCCTATATCGGGGACGCGAGCGTGGGCGAGGGCGCGAATATCGGCGCCGGCACCATCACCTGCAACTACGACGGCTTTGAAAAGCACCGCACCGAGATCGGCAAAGGCGCCTTCATCGGCACGAACTCGTCGCTGGTCGCGCCCGTCAAGATCGGCGCGGGCGCCTATATTGGCTCCGGTTCCGTGATCGTGAGCGACGTGCCCGACGATGCGCTCGCGCTTGGCCGCGGCAGGCAGGTGGTGAAAAAGGGCTGGGCGAAGAAGCTTAGGGCGAAGCGCGCCGCGCCCAAAGCCGCGGGCAAGGACAAGAGCGGAAAACGCAAGGCAGCCAAACGCCGCTAGCGCAACAGTTTCTCGTCATCACCGGGCCGCAGCGTCCCGCGAGCACAGCGAGCGGTCGACGCTGCGAGTCCCGGTGATCCATGGTGAATGTCAGCGTGCTCGGGAAGTCCTCATGGATTACCGGGTCTCGTCGCGCCAAACGGCTCGCCTTGCTCCCGCCGCGCCGCCGAGCGAAGCGAGGGTCCGGCGCGGCACTTTTAGGGCGTTCGCGCTGGCTGCTCGCTTCGCTCGCCAGCGCGAACAGGCGCGACGGCCCGGTAATGACGAAGAAAAGGGAATGCCACTACCGGATCGGGCCTGTTCACCCCATATACCCGGAGCCAGCCAGCTCCCGGTACAACATGCTCGACAGAACGTTCACGCCGGTTCTGGATTCCGGCGAGACCGAAATCCAGCCCATCGCTCCTGAAACCGCCGAGGACATCGAACTCCTCGACGCCTATTCGCGCGCCGTCTCCGATGTCGTCGAAGCCGTCGGCCCCGCCGTCGTGCGCGTCGAAACCTCCGGCAAAGGACGGCGCGGCGGCGTCGGCTCGGGCGTCATCATCTCGCCCGACGGCCTCGTGCTCACGAACAGCCACGTCGTGCAGGGTAATCGCGAGCTCAAGCTCGCGACGCCCGAGGGATTGAACCTGAGCGCGCGGCTGATCGGCGAGGACCCCGACACGGATCTCGCGCTTCTGCGCGCGACCACGCCGCAGAGTCTGCCGGCGGCGCGCCTTGGCGACTCGAAGCGGCTGCATCGCGGCCAGCTCGTGGTCGCGATCGGCAATCCGCTCGGCTTCGAATCCACCGTGACCGCGGGCGTCATTTCCGCGCTCGGTCGCTCGCTGCGCTCCTCGACGGGACGTTTGATCGAGGACGTGATCCAGACCGACGCCGCGCTCAATCCCGGCAATTCCGGCGGGCCGCCTGTGTCCTCGCGCGGCGAGGTGATCGGCGTCAACACCGCCGTCATCATGGGCGCGCAGGGCATCTGCTTCGCGATCGCGAGCAACACCGCGCAATACGTGCTCGGCGAACTGATCCGCCACGGCCGCGTGCGCCGCGCCTATATCGGCGTTTCGGCGCAGACCGTGCCGGTGCCGCGCCGCTTTGCGCTCAAGCACGGGATCGAAAACAAGTTCGGGCCATGATCGCGAATGTCGAGAAGGGAAGCCCCGCCGGCGCGGGCGGGCTGCAGCCGCGCGACATCGTGGTCAGCCTCGATGACACGGCGGTGACCGGCATCGACGACATGATCCGCCTGCTGAACGGCGAGCGGATCGGCCGGACGGTAAATTTGAGCGTGCTGCGCGGCGTCGAGCGCCTGACGCTGGAACTCAAACCTTTGGAGCGGCCGAACGGCCGCTCCGGGGATTAACATCTGGGTTAACGATCAATGATTGGGCGGCGGTTTGGCTTGAAATCCGCCGCAATCGGAAGTGATTTTTCCCGCCCGCAAACCCTCTCTAAATCCATTTCTGCTAGCGCATTGCGGGGTAAGGGGATCGATTTTTCATGTGCGGTATTGTCGGCATTCTCGGGCGGGATGCGGTAGCAAACGGCCTGATCGATTCTTTGAAGCGTCTCGAATATCGCGGCTATGACTCCGCGGGCGTCGCGACGCTCGAAGACGGCCGCCTTGCGAGCCGCCGGGCCGAGGGCAAGCTGAAAAATCTCGAGCAGCGCCTCGCGAAGGAGCCGCTGCACGGAAAAATCGGCATCGGCCACACGCGCTGGGCGACCCACGGCGCGCCGACGGAGACCAACGCCCATCCGCACGCGACCGACAAGCTCGCGGTCGTGCACAACGGCATCATCGAGAATTTCCGCGAACTGCGCGACATGCTCCTGAAAAAGGGCGCGGTTTTCCGGAGCGAGACCGACACCGAAGTCATCGCGCATCTCGTAACGCAGGAGATAAAGAGCGGGAAGGGGCCGGTCGAGGCGGTGGCTGCGGCCCTTCCGCAGTTGCGCGGCGCCTTCGCGCTCGCGTTCCTGTTCGAGGGCGAAAACGATCTTCTGATCGGCGCGCGCAAGGGAAGCCCGCTCGCGGTCGGCTACGGCACGGGCGAAATGTATCTCGGCTCCGACGCGATCGCGCTCGCGCCGTTCACGCAGAATATTTCCTATCTCGAGGAAGGCGATCTTGCGATCGTCCGCCGCGAAGGCGTCGAAATCCGCGACGCGTCCGGCAGGAAAGTCTTGCGCCCCGTGCAGACGAGCTCGGCCGGCGCCTTTCTCGTCGACAAGGGCAATCATCGCCACTTCATGGCGAAGGAAATTTTCGAGCAGCCGGAGGTCGTCGGCCACACGCTCGCTTCGCTCCTCGACATGGCGAACGAGCGCGTGCGGATTCCGGTGAAGCTCCCGTTCGACTTCAAGGATCTGAACCGCATCACGATCTCCGCCTGCGGCACGGCGTACTATGCCGGGCTGGTTGCGAAATACTGGTTCGAGCGCTTCGCGAAAATCCAGGTCGACGTCGATATCGCCTCCGAATTCCGCTACCGCGAGGCGCCGATGGCCAAGGGCGGGCTCGCGATCTTCGTCTCGCAATCGGGCGAGACCGCCGACACGCTCGCCTCGCTCCGTTACGCGAAAGAGAACGGCCAGCACACGCTTTCGGTCGTGAACGTCCCTACATCGACGATTGCGCGCGAGAGCGAAGTCGCGATCCAGACGCTTGCCGGTCCCGAAATCGGCGTTGCCTCGACCAAGGCGTTCACCTGCCAGCTCGCGGCACTCGCGTGCCTCGCGGTCGCCGCCGGCCGGGCACGCGGCGTGCTGACCGCGGAAGACGAGCGCAAGCTCGTGCACGCTTTCATCGAAGTGCCGCGCATCATGTCGGAGGCGCTCGCGCTCGAGCCGCAAATCGAGAAACTCGCGCACGAAATCGAGAGCGCGAACGACGTGCTCTATCTCGGCCGCGGCACGAGCTTTCCGCTCGCGCTCGAAGGCGCGCTCAAGCTCAAGGAAATTTCCTACATTCATGCCGAGGGCTATGCCGCGGGCGAATTGAAGCACGGCCCGATCGCGCTGATCGACGAAAACATGCCGGTGATCGTGCTCGCCCCGCACGATAAGGTATTCGAGAAGACCGTCTCGAACATGCAGGAGGTGCTCGCGCGCGGCGGCAGGATCGTGCTTGTCACCGACAACAACGGCGCCAGGGAAGCAGGCGTAAAAACCGAAACGGTGCTGACGCTCCCCGAAATGCCGTCGACGATTGCGCCGCTCGTCTATTCCATTCCGGTGCAATTGCTCGCCTATCACGTTGCGGTCGCGCGCGGCACCGACGTCGACCAGCCGCGTAACCTCGCCAAGTCCGTTACCGTCGAATAATCAGCCGGCCTCGATCAGCCGCACCGCATCCTCGCGCTCGAACAGGTGCAACAAAATTCGCAGCGTCCGACCACGTTCGGTTGCGAGCGCGGGATCGCGCATGAGAATAAGCGCAGCATCTTTTCGCGCGGCTTCCAGCAACGCGCCGTGCTGCTCATGATTGGCGATCTTGAAGCCGGGGAGGCCGCTCTGGCGCGTGCCGAGCACTTCGCCTTCGCCGCGCAGCGCCAAATCCTCTTCCGCGATTCGAAAGCCGTCCTCGGTCTCGCGCATCGTGCTGAGGCGGCGCTTGGCGGCTTCGCCCAGCGGCGTCTTGTAGAGCAGGAGGCAGGTCGATTGACCGCTGCCGCGTCCGACACGGCCGCGAAGCTGATGCAACTGCGCAAGCCCGAAGCGTTCGGCATGTTCGATCACCATGATGGTCGCCTCCGGCACATCGACGCCGACTTCGACTACGGTTGTCGAGACGAGGATTTGAGTTTCGCCGCGCGCGAATTTTTCCATCGCCGCATCTTTTTCCGTGGGCCGCATCCGGCCATGCACCAGCCCCACTTTCTTTCCGAAACGCTCTTTTAGGAAGGCGTAACGCTCCTCGGCGGCGGCGAGATCGACGAGTTCGGATTCCTCGATCAGCGGGCAGATCCAATACACGCGCGCGCCGCTCTGAATCCCTCGTCCGATCGCTTCGACGACCTCCTCGATGCGGCCGAGCGAGATCGTGCGTGTGTCGATCGGCTGCCTTCCTGCGGGTTTTGAGCGCAGCTCGGAAACGTCCATATCGCCGAAATAGGTCAGCACCAGCGTGCGCGGGATCGGCGTTGCGGTCATCACCAGCAAATCCACGGCTTCGCCCTTCTGCGCGAGCGCAAGCCGCTGGTGAACGCCAAATCGGTGCTGCTCGTCGACGACAGCGAGCGCAAGGTCTTTGAACTCGACGCCCTCCTGGAATAGCGCGTGGGTGCCGACGAGAAGATGGATTTCACCGGCTGCGAGCTGCTCAAGCAACGCTTCGCGATCTCGTCCACGCTCGCGGCCGGTCAGAATCGAGATCCTGATACCGGCGGCTTTCGCGAGCGGCGCAATGCGGTCGTAGTGCTGACGCGCGAGGATCTCCGTCGGCGCCATGATCGCGGCCTGCCGGCCGGCCTCGATCACATGCGCCGCCGCCATAAGCGCGACAACAGTCTTCCCCGAGCCGACATCGCCTTGCAGGAGCCGCAGCATGCGATGCTCGGACGAAAGATCGCGGATGATTTCCTGTATGGCGGCTTTCTGGGCGCCGGTGAGCGAAAACGTAAGCGCCGCTTCGATTTTGGCTCGCAGTCGGCCGTCGCCTATGCTTTTACGGCCTTTGTCGCGCCGGATGCGGGTGCGCAGAAGCGCAAGCGCCAGTTGATGCGAAAGCAGTTCGTCATAGGCAAGCCGGGCACGGAATGGCGACTCCGGCGCAACATCCACGACCTCTTCCGGTGCGTGCATTCGCCGCAGTGCTGTCGAGAACGGCGCGAATTTCTTCTGCGCAAGAAAGGAGGGGTCGCACCATTCGGGAAGATCGGGAAGCTTGGCGAGCGCGTTTGCCGCGGTGCGCCGCATGGTTCCTGTCGCGAGCCCTTCGGTGAGCGGGTAGACGGGCTCAACAGTGAGGATTTCCGGCAAGTCCTTTTCGCTCCCAACGCGGTCCGGATGCGTCATCTGGAAGTGGCTGTCGTACATCGACACGAGTCCGGAGACGTAACGTGTCGCGCCGGCGGGAAACATTTTTTCCGCCCGTTCGGGCGAGATATGGAAATAGACGAGATCGAGCGTCTGCATCCCTTGATGTGTGCGGATCTTGTAAGGCGCGCGTCCCCGGCCCGGCACATGCCGGTCGACCGTTACTTCAAGCGTGACGATCGTATCCGGTACGACCTCAGAAAGTTTCGGCATCGATCGCCGGTCGATCGCGGAATACGGCAAGTGGAACAGAAGATCGATGATCCGCGGCTCCTCGCGGCCGAACAGCCGGCCGAAAGGTTTCGCGATTTTGTCGCCGACGCCTTTCAGCGTTTTCAGCGAGGCGAACAGGGGGTTGAGGATCGCGGGCCGCATTCTTGCAAATTGAAGGAACCCCGCGGCTTGCGCAATGTCGGCCCCTGACAAATGCGGATCGCACCGCTATATAAAGTCCGCCCGGCGAGTCCGGGCTTTTGGCGTTTGGGAAACACGATGGCCGACCCGCAACACGACGATGCCGAAATCCGCAAACGGCGGATTGTGTTCCGCGCCTGGCATCGCGGCACGCGCGAGATGGATTTGCTGCTCGGCCGGTTCGCGGAGAAGTTCGTCGATAACCTGAGCGAGCCGGAAATCGCCTCGCTGGAGCGGTTGATGGAAGTGCCCGATCCCGATCTCTACAACTGGATCGTCGGCGCAGCATCGGCACCGGCCGAATATGACGATCCTCTATTGCAGAGAATTCGCGCCTTTCATATCAAATTAGGCGATGCGGCGTCATGAATAAGCTCGTTCCGCCGGCCGATCGCCTGAAGCCTGGACATCATCTCGTCATCGCGAACGCGCCGGACGGGTTTTCCGGCCTTGTAGTCGCTGATCTCGCGCGCAGCTTTGCCGCGCGCGCAAAATCGGCCTCGAAGCGCATCCTCGTCGTTTGCCGCGATGCCGAGCGCATGGCCGCTTTCGAGCGCGCGCTGAACTTCTTCGCCCCCGACCTATCGCTGCTCACTTTCCCGGCATGGGACTGCTTGCCTTATGACCGCGTCTCTCCCAATGCCGCCGTGAGCGCACGGCGGATGGCGACGCTGGCCGGTCTTTCGCACGAGCGGGAGAGCGCGGGCATTGTGCTCACCACGGTGAACGCGCTGTTGCAGCGTGTTCCCGTGCGTGAAGCGGTCGCCGCTCAATCCATGCAGCTCAAGCCGGGCAATGTCCGGCCAATGGACAACATCGTGCGCTGGCTCGAGACGAACGGCTTCATCCGCGCTTCCACCGTCCGCGATGTCGGCGAATACGCCGTGCGGGGCGGCATTCTCGACCTTTACGCGCCCGGCGCGGATGCGCCCGTGCGGCTCGATTTCTTCGGCGATACGCTGGAAACGATCAAGGAATTCGACCCCGAGACGCAACGCAGCGCCGCCACGCAAGAAGCGCTGCATCTCGTGCCGCTCAGCGAAGTGCAGCTTACGAGCGAAACCATTCGCCGCTTCCGCATGAATTATACGGCCACTTTCGGCGGGCAGACGAAGGACGACGTGCTGTTTGACGCCGTCAGCCACGGCCGCCGTCATCCGGGGCTCGAGCACTGGCTGCCGATTTTCGCCGAGAAACTGGAAACGCTGTTCGACTACATGCCCGGTTCGCCGGTCGTGCTCGAGCCGCTGATCGAAGAAGCTGCGCGGGAGCGGCTTGCGCAGATCAACGATTATTATTCCGCGCGGCGCGAGGCGCTCGATGCAGGACAGGGCCCGCTCTACAAGCCGCTGAAACCCGATCGCCTCTATTTGACGGAAGACGAATGGCGGAAGCGGCTCGACGATTCAGCTTTGGTGCGCCTGCAGCCTTTCGCCGTTCCCGAGGCGCCGAACGTGATCGACGCCGGCGGAAAAATAGGACGCAATTTCGCGCCCGAGCGTGCGAACGAGAATACAAATTTGTTCAGCGCCGTGGCCGATCACGTCAAGGCGCTCGCGGGTGCGAACAAGCGCGCGGTCTTTGCCTTCTGGAGCGAGGGTTCGCGCGACCGCATGCAGCATGTGCTTTCCGACCATGGCCTGAAGGATCTTCGCCCGGTGGGGAGCTGGTCCGAGGTGCTGGCGCTTCCGGGCGGAGCGACCGGACTTGCGGTGTTCGGGCTCGAAACCGGCTTCGAGACCGCCAATGCAGCCTTTTTGTCCGAGCAGGATGTTCTCGGCGACCGCTTTACGCGCCCGCATCGCCGCCAGCGCCGCGCCGAGGATTTCATTTCCGAAGTCACGAGCTTGAGCGCAGGCGATCTTGTCGTTCACGTCGATCACGGCATCGGACGCTTCATGGGGCTGAAAACCATCGAGGCGCTTGGCGCGTCGCACGATTGTCTCGAAATCCATTACGCCGACGACTCGCGGCTGTTTCTTCCCGTCGAAAACCTTGAATTGCTCTCCCGCTACGGCAACGAGGACACGGCGGTGCAACTCGACCGCCTCGGCGGCGTGGGCTGGCAGTCGCGGAAAGCGAAGCTCAAGAGCCGCATCCGTGAAATTGCCGCGGAGCTCGTACGTGTCGCCGCCGCGCGCAAACTCCGCGAGGCGCCGAAATTCACGCCGCCGCAGGGCCTCTATGACGAATTCTGTGCGCGCTTTCCCTACGACGAAACCGAGGATCAGGACGCTGCAATTGCCGCTGTGCTCGAAGATCTCGCCGCCGGCCGCCCGATGGATCGTCTGATTTGCGGCGACGTCGGTTTCGGCAAGACAGAAGTCGCATTGCGCGCGGCCTTTGTCGCGGCAATGGCGGGGAAGCAGGTTGCCGTCGTCGTGCCGACGACGCTCTTGGCGCGCCAGCATTTCAAGACCTTCTCGGAGCGTTTTCGAGGCTTTCCGCTCACCGTCGCGCAGGCTTCCCGCCTGATTTCGCAAGGCGAATTGACCAAGGTGAAAGAAGGGATTGCCTCCGGCACAATTGACATTGTGATCGGCACCCACACCTTGCTCGCGAAATCCGTCAAGTTCAAGGATCTCGGCCTCGTCGTCATCGACGAGGAGCAGCATTTCGGCGTGGTGCACAAGGAGCGGCTGAAGCAGCTTCGCAACGAAGTACACGTGCTGACGCTCACCGCCACGCCCATTCCGCGCACGTTGCAGCTTGCGCTCGCCGGCGTGCGCGAACTCTCGATCATCGCGACCCCGCCTATCGACCGGCTTGCGGTGCGCACTTTCGTGACGCCCTTCGACCCATTGATCCTGCGCGAAGCGCTTTTACGCGAGCGATACCGGGGAGGGCAGATGTTTTACGTTTGCCCGCGCATCGAGGATTTGCAGGCGCGCAAGGAATTTCTCGCGACCTATATCCCCGAGGTCAAAGTTGAGATCGCGCACGGGCAAATGCCCGCGCGCCAGCTCGAGGACATCATGTCGGCGTTCTACGACGGGAAATTCGACGTGCTGCTTTCGACCACGATTGTCGAATCCGGGCTCGACATTCCGACAGCGAACACGCTCATCATCCACCGCGCTGACCGCTTCGGCCTCGCGCAGCTCTATCAATTGCGCGGCCGCGTCGGCCGCTCGAAGACGCGTGCCTACGCGATCATGACCACACCCGCCGAACGGCCGGTGACGGAGCAGGCCGAGCGCCGCCTGAAGGTGCTGCAATCCCTGGACACGCTGGGCGCGGGTTTCGAACTCGCTTCGCACGATCTCGACATTCGCGGCGCTGGAAATCTGCTCGGCGACGAGCAATCCGGTCATATTCGCGAGGTCGGCTACGAGCTCTATCAGGAAATGCTCGCCGAAGCCGTCGCCGCATTGGAGGCCGGGATAGAACAGCCGCCCGACGAGAAATGGTCGCCGCAGATTGCGGTCGGCACTTCGGTGATGATCCCCGAGACCTATGTGCCCGATCTCGCGGTTCGGCTCGGGCTCTACCGGCGCCTTGCCGACCTCGAAGATGTACAGGAAATCGAGGCGGCGGCGGCCGAACTCGTCGACCGCTTCGGAAAACTGCCCGAGGAAGTCGAGACGCTTCTCAAGGTCGTCGCGATCAAGTCGCTTTGCCGCCGCGCCAATGTGGAGCGCATCGAGGCGGGTCCGAAGGGCGCGGTGATCGCCTTCCGCGACAATAAGTTCGAGAATCCCGAAGGTCTCCTGAAATGGATCGCCGAGAATGCGCCGTTCGCGAAGGTGCGGCCCGATCAGAAAATGGTCTGGTTCGAGGACTGGGACGATATTGCCACGCGGCTCAAGGGCACGCGGGAGCTCTTGCAAAATCTCGTAACGATCGCGGAAGGCGGCCGTATCGCGGCCTGAAGGTCAGGCTGCTTCGTCGGCGGCGAGCGCCTGGTCCATCGCCTGCGCAAGCATATCCGGCGTTTGCGCACCGGCGACCGCGAAGCGGCTGTTGAAGATGAAAAACGGCACGCCCGAAATGCCGCCGTCGGCGGCAGAACCCGCAGCCCTCTGCGTAAACTGAACGTCGCGGTCGCTCGCGAGATCGCGCCGCACTTGCTCGGCGTCCATGCCGCCGGCGGCTGCCGCTTTCACGAGCACTTCGCTGTCGGTGAGGTCCTCGCCATTGGTGAAGAACGCAGCGAAGAGGTTTTCGACCACGGCCGAACCCTTGCCGGCTTCCTCCGCCCAGCCGATCAGGCGATGCACGTCGAGCGTGTTCGGCTGCCGTTTGATCTTCTCGAAATGGAATTCGACGCCTTCTTCCTTACCGAGCTTCGAAAGGCGCTCGTGCGCCGGGCGAAAGCGCTCGTCGCTGCCGAATTTGCGCGAAAGATAATCCGTACGCGCCATTCCCTCGCGCGGCACCTGCGGATTGAGAAAATAGGGGCGCCAGTGAACCTCGGCCTCGATATCGGGGCGCAGCTTGAGCGCGGCTTCGAGACGCCGCTTGCCCAGATAGCACCAAGGACAAACGACATCGGAGACGACATCGATCAGGATCTGCTTCGGCAAATTGCCTCCGCTAGCTTGCGGCGCGCCTCGCTTGCGGCCATCGTTTCACGCCTTCGATTATGACGCCCGAAAGCCCGGCCTCGTCAAGCTCTTTGATCGCGCGTTCAGGATCAGGCGCGTCGATTACGCCACGCATGCCGAGAATCGGATCGCGCGCAACGGTAAGCTCCGCGCCGGATGACGCTTTTGCAACGCGCATAGCGAGGTCGTCGAAGCCGAAGCGCAAGCCGCCGATTTGCAAAATTCCCTCCGGCGTCGCTTCAATCACCAGCGCTCCGCCGCTTGCATGGCATTTCATGTTGGTGCGGACGAAATTATCAATGTCGAATTCGAGCTGCGCGGCGGACGCGTGTCCGCCGATCGTGATCGGCTTGTCCGGCACCATCGCGCCGCGCACCGCGAGCGTCCCGTCCGCGAGCCGCCGCGTTTCGATGACGGCCGGCGCATCTTCCGTCTCGACCGGCGCGGTAATCAGTCCGACCGGAATGGGCGAGGGCATGATCTTGGCGATTCGGCGAAGCGCGGTGAACCCCGTTTCGCCGAAGAGCTGCATGTCGACGATCGCGTCGCTATTGAGCCGCGAAAGATCGAGTCCGAGGGTTTCGGGCCCGCGATGAACCGCGATACAGGAAGAAAAGCCCTCCGCGTCCTTGGTCGCGAGCGAGGGCAGCGCAATCGCCGGCGCAACGAGATGCGCGCCCGCCGGTGCCATGGCGGCCGCGAGCGGCGAAAAACCGTGCGAGAGCTGCAACGTCCCGCCGATCATCAGCCATGGAATGAACGCGCCGGCGATCCCGGCGAGCGAGGAGGGGGGCATAGTCGAAACGATATTGTCGCCCGAGGCGATATTCGCTCCCATCGTGACGGCGAAGCCGGCGGCGAGCCACTGGCTGTGTGTGCGTGCGACCGCGTAAGGCCCCTGGCGCGATGCGTCGAAAGTCGCGATCGCAAAACTATCCGGCGAGATGCCGCGCACGGGCGGAAATGGCTCGGTGTCGCCATGCGCGCGCGCGTCGATGTCGAGCGGGATCACGCCATCGGGAACATCCGGGCCGAATGCGCAAGGAAAGCCAAGCGTGAAGAGTTCGGCGGCCACCTCACAGGCGGTTTCCGCCGGCCGCTCATCGCCAAAGCGCGTCGAGGTAATGAAAGCCCGCGGCGCGATTTCGCGAAGGGCCGTGACGAGATCGGATCGCCGCCACAGCATCGGCAGCGGCAGGGCGATCATTCCCGCGCGCGTCACCGCCAGGAGCGTAATGATCGCCTCCACTATGTTGGGAAGCTGGATCGCGACCACCGCCTGTTCCGGAAGCCCGATCGCTTTCAGTTGCGCCGCAAGGCGGCTCACTGCGATATCCGCTTCTGCGTAGTTGAACCGGCGCGAGGCGCCGCCGACGATCGCCTCCCGATCGGGCGGGTCGGCAAGCGCGGGCGCTCCCGGCTGCATCAAGACGTTCCGTCGAAAAACGGAGTCGAGCGTCACCTTCGGGTCGAAGCCCATTTCCTGCGGATGCGAAGCTCTCGGCGTCATATTATGGACGCTTTCTCGAATCCCCATTCACTTGCGACGATTCGGGTATCCGCCACCAGCTTTCGATCTGCAAGCCCGTGAGCGGGGCCTTCGCCGGATGCTCGATCCACGGCCAGTGCGCAACCCAGATTTCCTGCGGATAGAACAGCGGCACGACATAGTCGCCGGAGATCAGGATGCGGTCGAGGGCGCGGGCGGCGGCGACCAGCTCGGCACGGTCACGGGCCGCGATCAAGGCCGCGATCATCGCATCCACCGCTTTCGATTTCACGCCCATGTAGTTCCGCGTGCCAGGTGTGTCGGCGCTCTCCGAGCCCCAGTAAAACGTCTGTTCGTTCCCGGGCGACAGCGATTGCGTCCAGGTATAGGGCATCATGTCGAAATCATAGGAGCGCCGCCGCTGTTCGAACTGCGTGCCGTCGACATAACGCACCGAGGCAACGATCCCTGCGCGCCGCAGCATGGTGGAGAAGGCAAGCGCAAGCCGCTCTTCGTCGCGGGACGACACCATGATTTCGAAACGAAACGGCTCCCCCTTTTTGTCGACGAGCTTGCCGCCTTTCAGCTCCCAGCCGGCTTCGGCGAATAGAAGAAGCGCACCCTTGAGGCGGTTGCGGTCGCGGCCCGAGCCGTCGGATACCGGCGGGCGATAGCGGCCCTCCATCACATCGGGCCGGACTGCGTCGGGAAACGGTTTGAGTAACGTTTTTTCCCGTTCATCTGCCGGACGCGCAAGCGCGGAAAGTTCGGACGATTGGAAAAAACTGCCATTCCTGCGATAGGCGCCGTAATAGAGATTGGCGTTCACCCACTCGAAGTCGAACAATTCGTTCACGGCCCCGCGTACGCGCGGGTCGGCGAAGATCGCGCGGCGCGTATTGAACACAAATGCCATCATCGGCCGCGGTTCCGCGCTGACGAAGCCCTCGCGAACAAGGTGGCCGGTGCGCGCAAACGGGAAGTCGTATTGTTTTGTCCAGCGCCCCGGGTCGGTTTCGAAACGGACGTCGTAAAGCCCGCGCTTGAAGGCTTCGAACCAGGTATTTGAATCGCGGAAGAAATCGATTTTGATTTCGTCGAAATTGTAGAGCCCGCGATTGACCGCGAGATCGCGTCCCCAGTAGTTCGGGTCGCGCTTGAGCGTGATGCTTTCACCCGGCCTTACTTCTCCGACGCGGTAGGGGCCGCTGCCGAGCGGGGGCTTCAATCCGCTGTCCTCGAACTCGTCGGCGTTGATCGCGTGTTTCGGCAGAATCGGCATGAGACCGAGGATCAAAGGCAGTTCGCGGTCGCCTTTTCCGGCGAAGTCGAAACGCACGGTGCGCTCGTCCAGTTTTTCGGCGCGCGCGACCTTGCCGTAATAGTAGCGATGATTGGGCCGCCCCTTGTCGCGGAGAAGCCGCCAGGAAAAAAGCACGTCGTCGGGCGTCACCGGCTTCCCGTCGGCAAAGCGCGCGAGCGGGTTGAGACGGAAGGTAACGAAGCTGCGTGCGTCATCCATCTCGACGGTTTCGGCAAGCAAGCCATACAGCGTGAACGGCTCGTCCTGCCCGCGCGCAAGCAAGCTCTCGATGACGTAATTGCGGATTTGCTGCACGGCTGTGCCGCGTACCGCAAGCGGGTTCAGGCTGTCGAATGACCCGAGCAGGCCAAGCGTGAGGCGGCCGCCTTTGGGGGCATCAGGATTGACATAGCTGAAATGAGAGAAGCCGGGCGGGTAGGCGGGTTCGCCGTGCATCGCGATAGCGTGCCGCGGCTCGGCGAAAGCGGGCTGCACGCCTGCGGCAAGCCCTGCGAGACAGATCGCCAGAAAAGCGGTGCCGATATACGGCCTGCCGCGCGGGATTCGCGGCGCAGCGAATTCGCGCGCCTCAGATTGCCAGCCGGCGTTTAGCATCGATTCCATGGCGGAATCGACGCTATCACAGGCCCTTAGCACCCCCTATGATGGCTATTGACGGGGGCCTCTCTCTTGCCTCATTTGCCGCTGACACGAGGGACACCATCGACGCGCGGCTTGGCCGCGCTCCAAACAATCACTCATCCAATCGTCGCGCTGCGGCGTACCGTCATGGGTCAGAGGGGAAGTTTTATGGCAATTCGCAGGTATTTTGCGCCGGCGGGCGCGCTTTTGATTGCAGTGGCGCTCGGCTCGGGGGCGGCGGCCCAGGCAACGAAGGATAAAAAAGGCGCGCCGAAAGCGCAGCCGGCTCCGCAGCAGCAACAACAGCAGGCGGCGCCCGCGCAACAGCAGCAATCGCAGCAGGCGGTCGTCGTGCCGTCCCCCTGGACGAAGCGCTGCATCGAAGAGCCGACGTCCAAGAAGAAAATTTGCGAAATTGCGCAGGCGCTTTTCGCCGAGACGGGTCAGTTTCTGATGTCGGCCACCATTCAGGAAATGCAGGACAATCCGCGCAAGGGCATGACCATTGTGGCACCGATGGGAATGTTGCTGCCGCCCGGCGTACGCATTCATATTGACCAGCAGCAGCTTCCGAACGACATTCCCTATATCGCTTGCGTAACTCCGCCGAACCAGCCGCCGGGGTGCATTGCCGAACTCGAGATCGACAACAACTTCATCACCGCCCTGAAGAAGTCGCAGATCATGCGCGTGCAGGTGATCAACGGGCAGCGCCGCACCATCGACTTCGTGTTCACGACCAAGGATTTCGCCAAGGCCTATGACGGCCCCGCCGTGGACGAGAAAGCGATGGCCGCACAACGCGACAAGCTGAAGGAAGAATTGCAGAAACGCGCTGCGGAAGCGCTCAAGAATCAGCAAAAATAACCGGCGGAAGATTCCGGAAAAGAAACGGCGCGCCGTTTGCGCGCCGTTTTTCTTTAGTGAAGATTGAGCCCGCGCGCGCGATAGGTGCCGGCCCCGTCGGCGTAAAAACGCTCTTCGAGTTCGGGATGCCGCAGCGGTTCGCCGGAGTCGTCCGGCAGCAAATTCTGCTCGGACACATACGCGATGTATTCGCTTTCGGCATTCTCCGCCAGCAGATGATAAAACGGTTGCTCCTTCGCCGGGCGGATTTCTTCCGGGATCGAAAGCCACCACTCCTCGGTGTTGTTGAAGGTGGGATCGATATCAAAAATCACGCCGCGAAACGGAAAGATGCGGTGCCGGACGACTTGTCCGATATGGAATTTGGCCTGGTTGCTCTTCGTCGCCATAGCGGTGTGATCATAGCCGGAAAGGCGTGCTCCGTCATAAGTTTGGGCGTCTAATCTACAGTTTGTAAAGCTCTTTTCGGGCCGGGTCCTTTTGGGCAACCAGCCGGGCAAGATCGACCATTACCTTGGCCTGTTTCCAGGTCGCGTCGTCCTGCATCTTTCCGTCAACCATGCCGACTCCGGTGCCGTCGGGCATGACCTCGAGGATGCGCTTTGCGAAGGCGACTTCCTTGGGGTCGGGGCTGAAAACGCGCTTTGCGATCTCGACCTGGTTCGGATGCAGCGACCAGGCGCCGACACAACCCTGCAAGAAGGAATTGCGAAATTGCACTTCGCAACCTTCAAGATCGGCGATGTCGCCAAAGGGGCCGTAAAACGGCTTGATGCCGTTCGCGGCACAAGCATCGACCATACGGCCGATGGAATAGTGCCACAAATCCTGCAACGAGCTCGCTCGCTTTCCGCCGTCCGGGTCGGCGATCACCCTGTATTCCGGATGCCCGCCGCCCACACGCGTCGTCTTCATGCCGCGCGAGGCCGCAAGATCCGCCGGACCGAAGCTCATGCCGTGCATGCGCGGGGAGGAGGAGGCGATGGATTCCACATTCATCACGCCTTCTGCGGTCTCCAGAATGGCGTGAATCAGGATCGGCTTCTTGATTGAATGCTTCGCCTCGAGCTGTGCGAGCAACTGATCGAGATAGTGGATGTCCCACGGGCCTTCGACTTTCGGCAGCATGATCACGTCGAGCTTGTTGCCGACGGCGCCGACGATCTCTGTGATGTCGTCGAGCGCCCACGGACTCGCGAGCGAGTTCACGCGTGTCCAAAGTCCGGTGGTGCCGAACTCGTTTTCCTTTGCCATCTGAATGAAGCCCTTTCGCGCGGCTTCCTTGGCATCGGCGGGTACGGCATCCTCAAGATTGCCGAGCAGAACGTCGACGTCCTTGATGGTGTCTTTGATGCGGGCGCGGACTTTTTCGTTGTGCGGCGGGACGAAATGGATCACGCGCTCGAGGCGCACCGGCAGCTCGCGCAGCGGGGCGGGCGCGCCGAGCGCAAGCGGTTTGAAGAAGTTTTTCGGAAGCTTCATGCATGCAACCTCTAAGACAGGATCGGTTTAGCCGAGAAGGGGTATGAAGCCTAGTCGCCTCAGGTCTGCGCCGGGCAGGATTGACCGCATAAACAGGGGCCAATAACCCATGGCAGCACTTCCTACCCGAGCATCCCATGTCCGACATTCTGCAACTGGCGGCGCCCTTTTTCGGGCTGATCATTCTCGGCTTCCTGAGCGGGCGGCTCTATCGCTTGCCGGAAAAGGAACTCGGCTGGCTCAATTTTTTCATCATCTATATGGCCCTGCCGCCGCTGTTCTTCGAATTCGTTTCGCGTACGCCGTTCGAGCAGCTCGTCAATCCGCGCTTTGTGCTGACGACTACGCTCTCGGCCTTTTGCTGTTTCGCGCTGTGCATCGCGTTGGGACTGTGGATGCGAAAGGGAAATCTGCCGGAAGCGGCGATCGCCGGCGTCTCCGGCGCCTATGCCAATGTCGGCTATCTTGGCCCGGGTTTGACGCTTGCAGCGCTCGGCTCGCATGCGGCGGTGCCGACCGCGCTCATTTTCACCTTCGACTCGACGCTATTCTTTGCGGCGGTGCCTTTCCTGATGGAATGGAGCGGCGTGGAAAAGGCGAGCCCCGCACGGACCGCGCTTCTGATCGCACGCCGGGTCGCGAGCCATCCGTTCATCATCGCAACGGCGCTCGGGGTGCTTGCCGCCTGGCTGCAGGTGCGTCCGCCGAAAGCAATTGACCGCATGATCGAGGTTTTGTCGAACGCTGCAGCCCCTTGCGCGCTGTTCGCGCTGGGCGTGACCGTGGCTCTGCGGCCATTCAAGCGCGTGCCGTGGGACGTGGGTGTGCTGGTCTTCGTGAAGCTATTGATCCATCCTCTGATTGCTTGGGTGCTGCTCTCGTTGGTTGGCGGCTTTGATCCGGTCTGGGTCTATACCGCGATTCTGATGGCGTCCCTGCCGACCGCGCTCAACGCCTTCGTGATGGCGAAGCAATACAACGCCTATGTGCAGCAGTCTTCGAGCGCCATTCTTGTCAGCACCATCGCCTCGATCGTGACGGTGACAACGCTCATGTATCTTGTGCAGCATCAGCTACTCGCGCCCGATCTGTTTCACCGCTAGGATTTCGGAATGTCTGCTCCGCTGAAAGGTATTGTGGTTGCCGATTTCACAACGCTCCTGCCGGGGCCGCTCGCAACCTTGATGCTGGCGGAAGCCGGCGCCGAGGTCATCAAAATCGAGCGGCCGGGCGGCGAAGAAGGGCGGGGCTTTCTTCCGCGCCTGAACGGCGTGTCGGCGCCGTTCGCGGTGCTGAACCGCGGAAAGCAGGGATTGATTGCGGATCTCAAAACCGAGGAAGGCAAGGCCAAGGCGATGGCGCTCGTCGAGCGCGCCGATGTGCTCGTCGAGCAATTCCGCCCCGGCGTGATGGATCGTCTCGGCTTCGGTTATGAGGCGCTGAAGAAGCGCAATCTAAAACTGATCTATTGCTCGATCACGGGCTACGGCCAGAGCGGCCCGAGGCGGAACGAGGCGGGCCACGACATCAACTATATTGGCGCGACAGGGCTATTGTCGCTGTCACCGGGGCCGCTCGACCGTCCTACGGTGCCGCCGGCATTGATCGCGGACATTGGCGGGGGCACGTTTCCCGCGGTCATCAACATCCTGCTCGCGCTGATTGCGCGCGAGAAAAGCGGCGATGGCAGCCATATCGATATCGCGATGAGCGATGCGATGTTTACTTTCGCGTGGCTTGCGCTCACGGCACGTTGGGCGCACGGCAAGCCGGTCGATCCCGCAATGCTGCGCCATTTCGGCGGGTCGCCGCGTTATCAGCTCTACCCCACGGCGGGCGGGAAGATCGTCGCCTGCGGTGCGCTTGAGCAAAAGTTCTGGGACGCCTTTTGTGCTGCTATCGGACTGCCGAAGGAGCTCTCCGACGACAAGCGCGATCCGAAAGCGACGCTCGAAGCGGTGCGCGCGATCATTGCCGGTGAGACCGCCGAACACTGGCGGCCGATTTTCGCCAAGGCCGACTGCTGCGTGACGATCGTCTCGAGCATCGAAGAAGCCCTCTCCGATCGGCATTTCATCGAACGCGGGCTGTTCGGGCGGCACATCGCGATGCCGGACGGAAGCACCCTTCCGGCGGTGCCGGTGCCGGTCGCGCCGCAATTCCGGACAGAAGAAACGACCCGGCCGTTTCCCGGGCTGCCGGAGAAAAATTAAAGCATCTCGCCGCGCGCGAAGCGCGGGCCATCGCCGCTCGGTCCAAGACCCTGACGCATCAGCATGCGCCGGAAAAAGCCCGAATGGTTCGCGAGTTGCAGGCCGAGACCCCGTGCCGCGTGCAGCGGTAGAAAATCCGACATCAGGGAACGGTTCGCGAAATCGACGAACATGGCGCGCCCGCGCACATCAGCGCTGCGGCTGCGGTCGTATTCGCGAAGCAGACCGTCCGCGCCCGGATCGCCGCCGCGGGAATCGGCGACGAGTTCGGCGATCTGCGCCGCATCGCGGATGCCGAGATTAAGACCCTGCGCGCCGATTGGCGGTAACACATGCGCGGCTTCGCCGATGAGCGCGATCCGGTTCGCCGCAAAACGCTCGGCGAGTTCCGTGCCGAGGGGAAAAATGCCGCGCGGCGAGGCTGCCTCCATTTTTCCAAGAATGGAATGCGCGCGGCGCTCGACTTCAAGGGCGAGCGCCGTATCGTCCATGGCGCGGATCGTCTCGGCTTCTTCCGGCCGGACGACGCAGACAAGGCTTGAACGATTTCCAAGAAGCGGCGCGAAGGTGAACGGTCCGCTCTCAGTGTGAAACTCCGTCGAGGTGTCGTTGTGCGGCTCGGAATGCTTCAGGTTCAAAACAATCGCCGTTTGCGGCAACGCACGCGATCGAGAACGAATTCCAGCGGCTGCACGGCAGATCGATTTTCGCCCGTCGGAGGCCACAACCAGCCGAACGCGCTCCCGCCGATCGCCCACAAGGAGATTGACACCATTTTCGTCTGGTTCGACCGCTGAAGCGGGGCTTTCGACGGTTCGAATTCTCGGATTTTGCCGGCACGTCTTGAGCAGTGCATCACGCAGCGTTTCGTTTTCGACATTGTAACCGAACGCATCGAGACCGAGCTCCGCGGAATCGAACAGGACTTCCGGCGCGCGAAGAAGCCGCTGCGTGGCGTCGATGAGCCGCAAAAACTTCAGTGGAGCGGCCTGCGCTTCCAGGCGCGGCCAGATACCGAGCGCGCGCAGTATTTGGATCGAACCGTCGAGGAGAGCGGTCGTGCGGCGATCCGTATGCGGCGGTTCGGGCGCGAGCAGCAATGTCTCGACTCCGCCCGCCGCGAGCGCGAGTGCCGCTGCGAGTCCCGAGGGCCCGCCGCCGACAAGGGCTACTTCGGCTGTGTACGCGTGCGTCGACAAGTTTCACTCCTTGCAGCGGTCATAGCGCCGTTCCTGCGGCGTGACGAGTACCGGCCGCGTGTTTGATACGTTATGCTAAACCGCTTGTCTTGCGGAGCACACTTTGGTGAACGTTATCGAACCCACGGATGAATCCAGATCCAAGCGCAGCCGTGCACTCGCTTTCGCCGTTCATCTCTTGACCGCATCGGGTGCCGCAACGGGGCTCCTCGCGCTTATGGCGGCGATCCGCCAGGAGTGGCCCATGATGTTTGCGTGGCTCGCGGCCTCGCTCGTCATCGACGCGGTCGACGGAACCTTTGCACGCAAGCTCAGGGTTGCCGAGGTGCTCCCCCGCTGGTCGGGCGAAGTCCTCGACCTGGTGGTCGATTTTCTCAACTATGTCACAGTGCCGGCCTTCGCCATCGTCACCGGCGGCTTCATGCGGTCCTCGTATGCGATTGCCGCTGCAGCCGCGATTTTGATTTCGAGCGCGATTTACTTCGCCGACAGCCGCATGAAGACTGAAGATGATTATTTTCGCGGCTTTCCGGCGACGTGGAATCTGATCGCGTTTTATTTCTTTCTTATTCGCCCGCCGGAATTGGTCTCGATTGCGGTCATTGCAGCGTTGGTGATCTGCACATTTATACCGTTCGTATTCGTGCATCCGTTGCGCGTGAGGCGACTACGCGCATTGAACGTCACGCTTTGCGCGCTGTGGGGGGTGTTTGCGATCTACGCACTTCTTCGTGATTTTACGCCGCCTGCGTGGGTGAGCTACGCCCTTGCGAGTATCGCCGTTTACTTCTTAATTGCGGGATTCTCCCGTTCTTTCAGCAGGACATCATGAACGACGAAAAAATTTTGCTGGTCACCGGCGGCAGCCGGGGCATTGGCGCAGCGGCTGCGCGCGCCGCCGGCCGCGAAGGCTACCGCGTGATTGTCAATTACGTTTCGGATGAAAAATCCGCGCAACAAGTCGTTTCCGATATCGAAAAAGCAGGCGGCAGAGCCGATGCGGTTCAAGCGGATGTCGGTCAGGAAAAAGATATTCTCCGGCTGTTTAAAACGATTGCGAAGCAATACGGCCGCCTTACCCATCTCGTGAACAACGCCGGCATTATCGGCCGCGCCGGTCCGCTCGCCGACGCAGACCCGGCAATGATGCGCGCGGTGATCGATGTGAATGTCACCGGCGCCATTCTGGTCGCGCGCGAAGCAGTGAAGCAAATGTCGACCGCGCGCGGCGGGAAAGGCGGCGCGATAGTAAATCTTTCTTCAATGGCAGCCATCCTTGGCGCGCCTGGCGAATACACCTGGTACGCCGCCTCCAAAGGCGCGATCGACAGCTTCACCATCGGGCTTTCGCGCGAGGTCGCGAAAGAAGGCGTTCGCGTGAACGCCGTTTCGCCCGGCCTGATCGAGACCGACATCCACGCCGCCGGCGGCCAGCCCGACCGGCTTGAGCGGCTCGCGCATTTGACCCCGATCGGACGCGCGGGAAAGGCGGAAGAGGTTGCCGCAGCGATCTTGTGGCTGCTCTCGGATGATGCGTCGTACGTAACCGGCTCGAATCTGCGCGTTTCGGGCGGACGCTAGTCGCTTGGCCGGTCGCCGCATCGGCGCTACAAATCGCGCCGACATCTTTTCAGCAAATCTCGATATGGAGAGATAACATGGTTTCTGCGGTTCGCGTTCATCAGCTCGGCGGTCCCGAAGTTCTTAAATACGAGGAAATCGATCTGCCGGAGCCCGGACCCGGGCAGGTTCGCTATAAGACGACCGCCGTCGGTGTGAATTTTATTGATACGTATTTTCGCACCGGCCTTTATCCCGCTCCCGGCCTGCCGTTCACGGCCGGCAACGAAAGCGCGGGCGTCATCACCGCGGTCGGGCCGGGCATGAAAGGATTGAAGAAGGGCGATCGCGTCGCGGCAGTGTTTCTCCTCGGTGCTTACGCTACCGAACGCGTGCTTCCCGCCGATCGCGTTGTGAAGATTCCAAAAAACATTGACGACAAGACCGCAGCCGCGATGATGCTGAAAGGCATGACCGCGCAATATCTGTTGCGCCGTTGCTATAAAGTGAAGAAGGGCGACAACATTCTCGTACACGCCGCGGCCGGCGGCGTCGGCCTTATCCTTTGCCAGTGGGGGCGATTCCTCGGCGCGAACGTGATCGGAACCGTCGGCTCGAAGGAAAAGGCGGAGCTTGCGCGCAAGAACGGCGCCCACCACACCATCCTCTACAACGAAGAGAACTTCGTGCAGCGCGTAAACGAAATCACCAAAGGCAAGAAGTGCGAGGTTGTCTATGACGGCGTCGGCAAGACGACCTTCATGGGCTCGCTCGATTGCCTGAAGCCGCTCGGGCTAATGGTGAGCTACGGCAATGCTTCGGGCCCCGTCGAACCGTTCAACCTCGGCATCCTTTCCCAGAAGGGTTCGCTCTTCGTCACGAGGCCCACACTGAACAGCTACACGGCGACGGCAAAAGATTTGCAGGCGACGGCCAAGGATCTGATCAACGTGATCTCCAAGAAGAAGGTGAAGATCGAGGTCAATCAGACCTATGCCCTGAAGGACGCGGCGCAAGCGCACCGCGATCTCGAAGCTCGCAAAACGACCGGTCAAACCGTTCTTTTGCCGTAATTCGCTCTTCTGCCGCAATTTTGTACAAAATGTCGCACTCGGCCGGCCGCGATCCCGCGGCCGGCCGTTTTGCGGAGAGCCCATAAACGATGGCCCAGTTTCTGACGCCTGAATTATTCGCTCTTGTTCAAATCATCATCATCGACGTGGTTCTGGCCGGCGACAACGCGATCGTCGTCGGCATGGCCGCATCCAGACTGCCCATCGAGTTGCGTCATCGGGTGATTTTCTGGGGCGTCATTGGCGCCGTCGTTCTCCGGATTTTGTTCGCGGTCGTTGCAAGCCGGCTGCTCGCCATCGTCGGGCTTAGCCTCGCGGGCGGCATCCTGCTCCTATGGGT
>Ga0070741_10002935_pt1 | contig 43988 bp, 37 predicted proteins | sample Coa_R1_4_FD_66440 | JGI IMG/M metagenome (GOLD analysis project Ga0070741, IMG submission 66440) | Surface soil microbial communities from Centralia Pennsylvania, which are recovering from an underground coalmine fire - Coalmine... | ecosystem: Environmental > Terrestrial > Soil > Unclassified ... | reverse complement strand
GGCTTTGCCGCGGCGACGAGGCCCATCGGAGGAGCGCAGCGCCGGCAGCGTAGCGCCGGCGCGAGCACCGCACGGGGGCGAATTGGAATCACCCCGCGGCTTTGCCGCGGCGACGAGGCCGATCGGAGGAGCGGGGCGGCAGCGAACACGGCGCTCGGCCAGGCGCGTTGCGCGATGGCGCATGCGCGATCAGAATCGCGTCGCATGCGGCGGTGGTCGTCGGCGGGGTGGCACGCGTGGCTCGTCGCGTGCGTGGTGGGTCTCGCGGGGGCGCGGGCGGCGGAGGCCGAGCCGGCGCTGCAGTCGCTCGCGCGCGCCGCCGGTGCGGGCCAGGGCGTCTACGCGGTCGCCGGCGACGGCACGGTGCTCGTCCAGCAGGCGGCGTCGCTGGCGGTGCATCCGGCGTCGGTGACGAAAGTCGCGACGACGCTCGCGTTGCTGGAGCGGCTCGGCGAGGACCACCGCTTCACGACCCGGCTGGTCGCGACGGGGCCGCTCCGCGACGGGCGGGTCGACGGCGATCTCGTCGTGGTCGCGAGCGGCGATCCGTTCGTGGTCGACGAGAGCGCGATCCTGCTCCTGCAGAAGCTCGGCGCCCGCGGCGTCCGCCGAGTCGCGGGGACGATCGCGGTCCGCGGCGAGCTGATCTTCGACTGGCAGCCCGATCCCGACGGCCGGCGCCTCGCGCGCGTCTTGACGGGCGCGGCCGGCGAGGAGGCGTGGCGTGCCGTCGCGCGCGCGAACGGCGACCCCCGGAGCTTCCGGGAAGCCGCTCTCGGGGTCGCCGGCGGCGCACACGCGCGAAGCGCGAGCGCGAGCGGCGACGATGGCGGGCGCGACCTCGCCGTCCTGCGGTCGCCGCGCCTGCTCCACGTCGTCAAGGTCCTGAACGGCTACTCGAACAACGTCTTCCACTACGCCTCGGACGCGATCGGCGGACCCTCCGCCGTCGAGGCGATCGCGCGGGCTCACGTGCCGGCCGAGATGCGCGACGAGATCGTGATCGAGAACGGCGCGGGTGCCGGCACGACGAACCGCCTGAGCCCGCGCGCTGCGGTCGCGCTGCTCGACGCGCTGTCGGCTCAGCTCGCGCACGGCGGTCACGACTTGACGGCCGCCCTCCCCGTCTCGGGGTTCGATCCCGGAACGCTGGAGGACCGCTTCGCCGAGCGGCCCGCGCTCGTCGTCGGCAAGACCGGGACGTTCGGCTCCGTCGGCGCGAGCGCCCTCGTCGGCGCCCTCCGCAGCGAGCGTTACGGAACCGTCCGCTTCGCGGTGCTGAACCACGGCGTGCCCGTTCCCGAGGCGCGTCGGCGACAGGACGACTTCGTGCGCGAGCTCGCCGAGTCGGTGCACGCGACGACGTGGCCGTACGCGCGCCCGACCCGGCCCGCCTACCTCGAGGCGCAGGTGGACTGACGCGGCGCGGACGCTACTTCGTCGCGACCGGCGTCACCGGGCTCCCGACGGCGCCGACGAACGGCTCGGGCGTCGCGCTCAGCAGGAACTCGTAGACGCCGTCGCCGGCGCAATCGGCTGCGAGCTCGTCGAGCACCCAGTTCTGGCCCTGCGTCATCCCCATCTCGACGAGGTCGAGCAGGTGGACGGGCAGCAGCGCGTCAGCGTGCTCGCCGGGCCAGACCTCGAACGGCATCGTGTCGGTCGCGACCGCCGCGACGTCTCGGTCGTGGAACCACTCGACGGTCGCGACCCCGAGGCCGGGGCTCGGGATCCGGTACGATTCCCTGTCGCCGGCGCGGAGGTGCTCCATCTGCCCGGTCCGCACCAGCAGCACGTCGCCCGGCAGCACGCGGAGGCCCGTCGTCCGGAGCGCGTCGTCGAGATCGGCCGGTGAGATCGGATAGCCGGCGTCGAGCCGGCCGACACCTTTCGCGCGCGCGACGTCGAGCAGGATCCCGCGCGTCACGATCGGCCGCACCTTCTCGATCCCGCACCGCGTCGCGCCCGCCTCCGCGGTGACCGAAGCCGCGGGGAACCCGTTGTAGAGCCGTCCCTCGTAGCTCGCATGCGCGAGGCCGTCCCAGTGCGTCGCCGCCTGCAGGCCCATCACGACGACGTCGTCCGAGAGGCAGCAGTGTGCGGGATCGCCCGTGAAGGGCGTGTTGATCGCGACCATGGTGTGGAGCGGGTTGATGCGGTTCGGGATGCGGCCGGTCTGCGGGCCGTCGAGGCAAAGCGGCAGCGCGAGCGAGAACGACGTTCCCTTCCGAACGCAGGCGGCGCCGCGGCGGGTCGCCTCGGGCGTGATCAGGTTCAGCGTTCCGATCTCGTCGTCCGCGCCCCAGCGACCGCGGTTCGAGACGCGCTTGGCGAGCTCGTGAAACCAGTCGGGAAGTGCCATTCCTGTCGTCCTCCTGCGATGTCTCGTCAGCGAGCGCGGAGCGGGTGCCGCGCGTGCTTTCCTGCGCCCCCGCGCCGCCTCACACGACGCCCTCGCGGCGAAGCTCGTCCACCTCGGCGAGCGAGTAGCCCGCGAGCTCGACGAGGATCTCGTCGGTGTGCTCACCGAGGCGCGGCGCCCGCTGGTAGCGCGGCCGCACGCCCGCGATCCGGATCGGCGTTCCCACCTGTCGCAGCTCGCCGTACTCCGGGTGCTCGAGCGCGACGATCATCTCGCGCGCGAGCGTCTGCTCGTCGGCGAGCGCTTCCTCGACCGAGTAGACGGGCGCGCACGGCACGTGGCCGCGGAGCCGTCCGAGCCACTCCTCGGTCGTCCGGAGCGCGAAGTCGCGCGCCAGGACCGCGACGAGCTCGTCGCGGCGGGCATAGCGGTCGGCGAGCGTCCGCCAGCGCGGGTCGTCCGCGAGCTCCGGCCGGTCCATGCGCTCGCACAGGCGCTGCCAGAACTTCTCCTTCATGCACATGACGACGACGTGACCGTCCGCGGTGCGGAAGCTCTGCGCCGGCACGACGCTCTGGTGGGCGGAGTCGCGGGTGCGCTCGGGATGCCAGCCGCGATCGAGCGACCACGCGGCCATGTAGTTCAGCATCGCGATCGCGGTGTCGAAGAGGCTCACGTCGATCTCGCAGCCCGATCCCGAATGGCGCGCGCGATGGAGACCGATCATGAGCGCCAGCGCCGACAGGATCCCCGCCGAGAAGTCGATGACCGAAACGCCCGCGCGCGCGGGCGGGCCGTCGGGCTCGCCCGTCAAGCTCATGTAGCCGGCGTATGCCTGCACGAGGAAGTCGTAGCCGGGCTCGCCGGCGCGCGGCCCGGTCTGCCCGAAGCCGGAGAGCGAGCAGCAAACGACGCGCGGGTTCGCGTCGCGGAGCGACTCGTAGGTGAGGCCGAGTCGCGCGGGCTCCCCGCCCCGCAGGTTGTTGTAGACCGCGTCGCACGCGGGGACGAGCCGGCGCAGGACCTCGCGGCCGCGCGGGTGGCGGAGGTCGAGCGTGAGGCCGCGGCAGCCGCGGTTCAGGGCCTGGAAGTAGAGCGAGTCCCCGCCGCCTGCGAACGGAGGAACGTGACGCGCCTCGTCGCCGCGCCCGGGGCTCTCGAGCTTCATGACGTCCGCGCCGAGATCCGAGAGCAGCGTGAGCGCCCACGGCCCCGCGCCGAGCTGGCTCGCGGCGAGGATGCGCAGGCCGGCGAGCGGTCGGGCATGGGCCGAGCCGGCGCGCGGCGCGACGTCGCTCGGAGGTGGATCGGCGGTGCTCACGGGTGTGCTGGCTCCGGAATCGTGCCTCCCTATGGCATCGCGCGCAGCCGCAATCGAGGAGCGCGCACGGTGCGTGTTTCGGGCGGCCGACTCGGCTACAATCGCCGTGGTGGCGACATCCCGGACACAGGACGAGAGGACCCGGCGGAGCGACGAGCGCGGCGCCGGCGAGAAGGCGATCCGCGGCGTCCTTCGACACGTCGGACGGCTGGCGGCGCTCGCCGCGATCGCCGCCCTGGCGGCCTCTCCTTCCCCGGCCCGGGCCGATTGCTCGCGCGCCGCCGCGGACGGCAACGCGCGCCAGGCGCAGCCGGGGGATCCCACGACGGCCGGCTGCGGCGACGCGACCACCGTCGCGTCCGCGACCACCGGCGCGAGCGCGAGCGGAACGTCGGGCGCGGCCGCCGCCCGCGACGATGGCATGCGCGAGCTCCAGCTCGCGCAGCAGCGGCTCACGGAAGCCGAGCAGGCGACCGACGACGCCGGCCGGCGCGCCAAGTACCAGGACGCCAAGGACCACGCCGAGCGCGCGATCGAGCTCCTGCCCGACAGCGCGGATGCGCACTTCGCCCATTTCGCGGCCGCCGGGCGCCTCGCGCAGCTGCAGGGCCTCGGGACCGCGGCGTTCCAGCTGATGTCGCTCAACAAGGAGCTCGACGAGGTCCTCCGGCTGGATCCCAACCACGCAAACGCGCTCGCCGCCCGCGGCGGCATGCTGGTCAAGCTCCCGCGCCTGCTCGGCGGCAACACCAAGCGGGGCATCGAGTACCTCGAGCGCGCGGTATCGCTCGACTCGACGGCGGTCGGGAAGCGGCTCGAGCTCGCCGAGGCCTACCACCTCGTCGGGCGCGGCGAAGACGCGAGCCGGACCGCGGACGCCGCGCTGGCGATGGCCGAGACGATGCAGGACCCCGGAAAGATCGACACCTGCAAGCGCTTCATCGCCGAGCTCAAGGCGACCTGCGACGGCTGCTCGATGGCATCGATCGGCCGCTGACGTCGCAGCGCCGCGCGCCGGCGCGCGGCCAAGTCGCTCGACCCACGGCACGGAGATCGGGCGAGCCGCTCGCGGGCCGCCGGCGCCCGCTACTCGGAATCCCGCCAGCGGAGGCTGATCGCATGGTCGAAAAGACGATCGATTTGACGGGAACGTCGACGAGCTCGATCGAGGAGGCGGTCGCGCTCGCCGTGTCGCGGGCCGCGGTCACGATCTCGGGGCTGCGCGAGGCGCAGATCACGTCGACCACGGCGCTCATCCAGGACGGCCGGATCGCGGGGTGGAAGGTCGGCCTCCGCGTCACGTTCGAGATCAAGGAAAAGCTGCACGAATGAGCGAGCCGGGAGCCGGCCCGGGCGTCAAGACGCGCGCGATCGCGCCCGGAATCTTCGAGGTCTTCCTGCCGCTCCCGTCGCGGCCGTCGATCGTCAACGTCTACCTCCTCGACTGCGGCGACGGCTGGGCGCTCGTGGACACGGGCGTCGCGCTCGCGGCGAGCCGGGAGGCGTTCCACGCGGCGCTGGCCGAGGTGGGCGCCGAGCCCGCGGCGCTCCGCCACCTGATCGCGACCCACCACCATCCCGACCATTTCGGCGCCTCCGAGGCGCTCCGCGCCGCGACCGGCGCCGCGGTCTTCCTGCACCGGGCCGAGCTGGAGCGGATCGAGTACACCCTCGCGGCCGGGCCCGGCGACATGGTGGCCCATTCGCGCCGGAACGGCATGCCGATCCCCCCCGACGTGACGGATGCGCCGCGTCCCGCCGAGGTCTGGGCCGGCACCTTCCAGCCGACGCGGCGCATCGATCGGTTCCTCGAGGACGGGGACGTCCTCACGATCGGTACCCGCCGGCTGCAGGTCGTCTGGACCCCCGGGCACACGCCCGGGCACTGCTGCTTCCTCGACCTGGACGCGCGCGCCCTCTTCGTCGGGGACCACCTGCTCCCCAAGATTACGCCCCACGTCGGCGTCTACGCGACCGGGCCGAGGAACCCTCTCGGGGACTTCGTGGCGTCGCAGGAGAAGGTCGCGCGGCTGGAGGACGTCGGCCTCGTCTGCCCGGCGCACGGCGCCGTCTACCGCGACCATCGCCACCGGGCGCGCCAGCTGGTCCTCCACCACGAGTACCGCCTGCGCCAGATGCTCGACGTCGTGCGAGCCGGGCCCGCGACCGCCTACGACGTCGCGCGCAGCGCGTTCGACTGGGTCTTCGAGGAGGGGACGGACCGTTTCCACCGGGGAGCCGCGGTCATGGAAACGATCGCGCACCTCGAGCTGCTGCGGGCGCGCGGTGCGGCCGCGTCGGAGGACCGCGAAGGGGTGATCTACTACCGATCGACTTGACGCCCGTCGAAGAGGCAGAAGCGCGCGGCCCGGCCGTCAGGAAGCGGAGCCGAAAAAAGCGTCGGCGGGTGGACGGCAGGGGAGAGGAGGAACCCCACCGTACGCACCCGCCGACTTGAGCGGTCTCGTCGTGACGAAGACCAGATGCGGGTGAAACGGCCGGAGGGGGTGGCGTTCGCCCTTCCTGAACCGACTGCCCCGCACCCATCCCGTTTGACGGATCGCCCAGACTCAATATTCGCTTTCCGCACGCTTTACTCAACCTGGATTTATTCAACCACGCCGTTGACGCGTAGCTCCAAGACGCGTCCCGCCGCGTCGGTTTCCATCTGCGCGGGCATCCCAGCCCGAACGGACGCTCGCGAGACGGGTCTTCCGTCGCTTCGCACGTCCGAGGAATCCTCGAAGAGGCCCCGCTGGCCCCCGACCTCGACCGCGTCCTCCGAGATCCACGTGATCACGCCGGACACCTGGTGCGTGTCGTCCTGAGCGAACGCCGGCGCGCACAGGAACGGCGCGACCGCCACGGCGATCGCCACGACGAGCTCTCGTTTCGCGTATCGCATCCCACATCTCCTCGCTGGCAGCGCGAACCGCGGGCGGCTCACCACGCTTGGCGCCACGAGATCGGGACGACGTTCGCCGCGATCTGGGGCAGGAGGAGCGGCTGCAAGGCGATCCCTCCCCCCTTCGTGACGCCGAAGAAGGCCTTGGTCTCGTTGTCCCCGAACGTCACCTTGAGCGACGTCGGGATGCTCTGCCCGACCACCACGAAGCGGTCCGCGGCGACCAGCGTTCCGTTCGGGCCGGTCCCGATCCCGCCGCCCGTGCCCGAGCCGCCACCGAGCCCGCCGCCGCTGGTTCCCGCGAGATCGAGCGTCGGTCCTCCGAGGAGGGGATCCAGCACGTAGATCCGCGCCGTGCCGCCCGCCTGGCAGACCTGCGTCGACGGCGTGAACGTCGCGAACGCCACGTTGAAGAAGACCGTCGGGGGGGCGAGCACCTTTTCGCCCGGGTTCGAGAGCGTGAGGAACCACCCGTGGGCGTTCGCGATGTCGGTCGCCAGGTCCTTCGCCGCCTGCGTCCCGGCCTGGGTCACCCGGCCGGTGACGTTCACGAGGCTGCCCTCGCCGAGGTTGCTCGCGCCGTCGTCGCGCACCGCGTAGAAGCGGTTCGCGTCCGTGGTCTCGAGCGGGCTCGAGCGGTCGCCGGTGCCGAAGTAGACCATCACCGACCCGGCGTTGATCACGGCGTCGGGCGGGTAGAAGATCTTGAGGCCGGACGGCGCGCTGAAGAGCTTCGTGACCGTGAAGTCGTCGCCCACGCGCCACATGTTGCCGCCGAGGTCGCCGACGTAGCCGCGGTCGAAGATGCCGTCGCCGTTCACGTCGAACGTGAGCACGTCGCTCGGGACCGCGAAGCTCATGCCCGAGGCCGACGCCTGGGCGATCTTCGCGCCGGTCGCGAGGTTCACCATGAAGATCGTCCGGCCATACCCGGAGCTGTTCGGCGAGTCGGCGGTCGGGTTGTCGAAGTACGGGTCGTAGCCCCCGCCGAAGACGGCGACCTCGATCGGCGAGCCGCCGTTCGCGAACTTCGTGAGCGCCGGGGACGACTGCGTCATCCCGAGCTCCGAGAACCCGGTCGTCCCGTTGTTGAGGCGCCAGACGAGCGCGGGCGCGTTCTTGCTCGTGATGTCGAGCGCGTAGTACGCGCGGCCGCCGCGCCCGAGCCCGAAGACCAGGATCTTGCGGCCGTCGGCGAGCTGCTTGTAGCGCGGCGAGGCGTCGACGAAGAACGGGTGCGACGACGCCTGTCCCGGGCGAAGCAGGTTCAGGTTCCCGAGCACGTCCGGCGGGACGAACGCCCAGGCCTCCGCGCCGGTCGCGTCGTCGAACGCGTGCAGCATGCCGTCGTTCGCTCCGACGATGATGAGCGCGTTGGTGCCGGTCGTGTCGTAGTTCACGATCAGCGGAACGGAGTGGATGATGTCGCCGAGGACCCAGCTCCGCTTCTCGGTCGTGTTGCCGTTGTTGTTCGAGTCGTAGGAGTCGAACCCGTAGACGTAGTCGATCAGCGCGTCGCGGTTCGCGGTCGTCGCGGCGGCGCCCGGCAAGCCGAGCATCGTCGGCGTGATCGCCGTGTTCGTCTTGCTGAACGCCTGCGCGGGCGCGGTGAGCGGGACGCTGCCGAGGTTGCCGGTCGCCGTCCCGGTGTAGGTGTAGATCTTCCGCTGCGAGAGGTTGCTCGCCTTGAGCACCGCGCCGACGCCGCCCGCCGTGACCGAGCTTCCGGACGGGCCGCCGGTCGTGGCGTCCCAGAACGACTCCCCCGTGCCCGTGATCGTGCCGTCGTCGGTCGTCGCGGACCCGCTCCCGACCGTGCAGGTCGGCGTGCTCGCGTTGCAGATCGTCCCGTGCTCCCGATCGAGGCCGTACTTCTTGATGTTGCCCGGCCACTCCTGCATCCCGGTGCGCGGGCTGAAGAGCGCCACGTAGAGGCGATTGCCGGACTCGGTGCGGTTCGTCTGGCTGACGGGCACCACCGGCGCGACGAACGACTGCGCGTCGTTCTTGATCAGGTTCAGCGCTTCGCGAAGCGCGTCGTCGAGCTCGTCCGGCTGCGTCGCCGACAGGCATTGCCCGCCGCCGTACTTCTCGGCCGCGCGCCACAGGAGCGATCCGGCGCCCGAGTACGTGTCCCCGGCCGCCGGCTCCTCGCAGAAGTCGAAGCCGAAGGAGACGGCGTAGAGCGTGATCGGCTGGTTCTGGCTGTTGTTGAGGGGGAAGAGGCCTCGGATCTTGAACATCGCGTCGTCGAGGTAGTCGGAGCCGCAGTTGTAGGCCTCGCCCGTCGCCGCGATCCAGTTCGGGCTCGCGGGGTTCTCCTTGCCGTCCGCGTTCAGGTCGCCCGGGTTGCCGACGAAGGACTGGAGGCGCGTGAACGGGCACTGCGTCTGATCGGAGACGTTGCGATCGGCCTCCACCTCCGGGATGCCGTCCGTCACCATCAGGAAGTAGTTCCGTTGGCAGGTGTACTGCACGGGCGACGTCGTGAAGCCGCTCTTCGTCGCCTGGCCGTTGAAGTACTTCCAGGCGTCGATCAGCCGATGGGTCGTCGGCGTCGCTCCGTTCGCGGTCTGGTTGTTGATGATCGTGGTGAGCGACGCGCGGCTCGACGCCGTCGAGTCCTGCACCGGAAATTGGAAAACGTTGTTATTGACTTGCCAGCTCGTGACCCACGTCGTGCTGCCGTAGTTCGCGTTGCTGTAGTCGATCCCCGGCGGATCGAAGACCATCATCCCGAAGCGCACGTTGGCGTTCGCCGGGTCGTTCACGACCGAGGTCATCACGCCCTTCGCGACCGCGAGCTTGTTCTGCGCGGCGCACGTGTTTCCGATGCCGGTGCACTGCGTGTTCGACGTGCACGACTGGAACGGCGCCTGCGTGCAGTTCTTCGGCGCGTTGGTCTCGAAGTTCAGCCGATTGCCGTACTTCCGCCGCGACTCGCGGTCGTCGGTGTCGTCGCCCGAGGGCGGCGGGATCTGGTCGTCGAACGTGGCCGCGCACGGGCTGTTGTCGATGACCCAGTTCGTCTGCGCGTTGCGGCACGTGCAGCTCCCGGCATTGACGTCGCCGCCCGACACGCCGTTCTTGTTGGCGCAGCGCGTGTAGATCGTTCCCTGCTGGAACGACCCGGAGTACACCGTGTTCGGGTAGGTGTTGTAGGCCTGCGACCCCATGCTGCCCGAGTTGTCGAAGATGATGAAGACGTTGGGGTTGACCTGATTGCCGGTGAAGATGTCGATGTCGGAAGCGCGCGCCGCCTCCGCCGCGGCGACTGCGAGCGCGCCCGCCAGGAGCAGCGCGAACGCGCGACCGGTCCCTGCCCCGCTGCCCATTCACGTTCCCCCGTCGCGCTCTTCAGTTGCCGCAGTCGGCGCACGGGCCCGGCCTCGCGGCTTTCATCGAGACCGTGCTCGCCGGATCGACGCCGGCCGTCGTGATGTTCTTCCGCGCGTCGAGGCGGAAGATGTACATCTTCCCGAGCCCCTCGTTCTGACCGAATTGCGCCGGACGCACGTTGCCGTCGACCGTGCGGATGAGGAGGTTTCCCGGCAGCGCCCGGTACGCCTCGTAGTTCGCGGTGACCGTGCTCTTCAGATCCGCGGGGCCACCCTCGAGGTTCGTCGCGCGCGGCGCCATGAACGGGACGAAGTTGTTGATGTCGGAGAGCCCGTAGTACGCGGCGCCGTCGGCGGCGTAGAACGCGTTCGCCGCGTGCGTCGAGAGCGCCGCGGTGAGGGTCGACATCTGGCCGCTCGTCGCGACGGCGAGCGTCAAGCCGGCGAGCGCCGCGACGATGCCGAGCGCCACGACCATGATGATGCCGCGTTCGTCGCGTACCGGATTCATGCTCAGCTCAGGCTGAAGCGGAACGCGAGGTTCCGCAGGTTGGCCTCGGTCGTGACCGAGGACGTCGCGTCGGGGTTCCCGGGGAGCTTCGTCGGCTGGCGCGCGACGAGGCTGAGGATCACGGACCGCACGTCGGTTCCGGGGGTCGGGGTCACGACGCCCGCCTGGTCGACGTACTGCATGCTGAACGTCGACGCGTTGTCCGCGACGACCTGCCCGTTCCGCCGCAGGAGAGTGCCGTCGTAGGTGTACGTCACGACCTCGATCTGCGTCACGTCGGGACCGATCGGGTAGGCGTGCGCGAGCGGCGTGGGACCGAGCCCGATGTCCAGGTTGTTGAGGCCGTTCGCCGCGACGCTCGCGATCGTCTTCACCTCGGAGTTGAGGCCGCTGTCGACGAGCACGAGGTTGCCCGCCTGGAAGGTCGCGCCGTTCGTCGGCCTTGCGACGGTGATCGTCGACACGCCGGCCGCGGCCGCGGTCACGAGCGTCGTCGAGACGTCCGAGTAGTTGCCGCGCAGCGTGAGCGTGGTGACGCCGCCCGCGACCGTCACCTGGAGCGGCGGAACGTTCTCGGTCGGCGCGACGCCGAGCATCCCGTAGCCCGCCATCCGGAGGTCCTCGCTCAGCAGCTCCCCCGCGCCGCGCGCGGTCACCTGCGTGTCCGCGACGCCGGACTGCATCGCCGCGCCGCGCCCCTGCACCCGCACGGCCGCGAAGACGACCGTCAGGACGAACGTCGCCATGAACGCCGCGACCAGGAGCTCGGCGATCGTGTATCCGGCCTCGCTCGCGAGAAGTCCGCTGCCGGCCGACGGCTTCGCCGCTGCGCCGCTCATGGGTTCGTCACCGCGCTCACGACGGTCGCCAGGCGGACGCTCTGCGGACCGAAGCGATCCGTCCACGACGCGACCACCTGGACGCGCCGGTTCGAGCCTACGGTCGTCACGGTGCGCGTCAGGTCGAAGCGGACGCCGTCGACCGTCGTGTTGCTGGTCGCCGCCTGGACGTTCGCGAAGTTGCTCCGCCGCATGAGCTCGAGGTCCTGGTTCGCCACGTAGGTCGCGAGGCCCTGGTTCTTGCCGAGCGTCTGCGCCTTGCTCCCCATCGCCTGCACTCCGGCCATGCCGAGGAAGGCGACCGCGAGGATCAGGATCGCGAAGAGGGTCTCGACGATCGTGAGCCCGCGCTCGGAGGCGAGCCGCGCGCGGGCGTCCGCCTGCGAGCCGCCGGAGCGGGTCGTGCGCCGTCCGGTCATCGCCATCCCGAGCCGTCCTTCGTGAAGAGCCGGATCCGTCCCGCACCCGTCACGGACACGACGTACGAGTAGTTGCCGTCGGACGAGGCGATGAAGAACGAGCCAGGTGCGACGGGAAGCCCGCGCGCGGTGAAGATCAGCCGACCCGGCGGTGTCGCGGCGGCTGCCGCGACCCCGTACGGATCGACGGTCGCGCCGTTGAGCGAGAAGTTCACGCCCGGGAGGCGGGTCCCGAGCGACTGCGTGCGAACGGCATCGTCGTCGGCCGAGATCGCGGGTGGCACCTTCTCCCGCTTGACCGTATAATTGACGCCTGACCCCGCGGTGACGTCGACGTAGTGCGGGACGCCCGTCCTCTGCGCCATCTCGCGCGCGAAGTTCAGGTCGGCGAGGACGTGCGTCGCGGCCGCGCTCGTCCGCATCTGGAGCGCGACGGCGGTGTACTTCGGCACCGCGATCGCCCCCAGGATCGCGAACATGCTGCACGCGACGAGGAGCTCCATGAGCGTCCAGCCGGCCTCGCCGCCGACGCGCGACGTCGCCCGGTGCCGGCTCCGTCCGGCAGGAGTCGGGGCGGCGCCCCGCGCGATGCACGCGCGCCGCTCCCCGCGGTCGCGCGCGCGCACGAGCGATGCGGTGGCCGCCGCCGCACCCCCGGCGGCGGCCCGCATCGGCTGCGACGACGTCCCCTCACGCCGGCGCACGATCATTCCGAAGCAGTGCACGCGGTCCCTCCCACCTGCTGGCGACAGCAAGGGACGTTCCTCGGGCGACCGCGCGCGTGCCCGGAAAAATCCTTGTTACGCGGGCCGTTTCGGATAGTCTTCGACGCGCTTGCGTCCCGTGAGCGGCAAAATCTCGACGCCGGAGACGCCAGCGCGCCACGCCGGTGAGCGTCTCGGAAAGCGGCCTCCCGAGCGTTCTCCGGGGCGCGGCACACGACCGCCGCTCGGCTGGCGACAGCGCGTCGCGCTCGCCGTCGCGGGGACCATCGCGGGGCTCGCCATCGCCGAGATCGGCGCGCGCGCGCTCGGCTACGACTTCCGCCCGCACATGCGGAACCGCGTGTACTTCGCCGAGCCCGACGCGCTCCTCGGGTGGCGCAATCGCCCCGGCGTGAGCGGCCCGTACGGAGGCGACGAGTTCCTCACCTGGGTCACGATCAACGCCGACGCCCAGCGCGGCCGCGCCTACCCCCGCGAGCGCACGCCGGGGACGTTCAGGATCGCCGTGCTCGGCGACTCGCAGGCGTGGGGCGACGGAGTCGCCGACGACGAGACCTTCGCGGACCTCCTCGACGTCGCGGGCGGAGATCGCGTCGAGGTCCTGAACTTCTCGGCTCCCGGCTACGGGACCGACCAGGAGCTGCTCGCGCTCGACGACCGGGCGGCGCGCTGGGCGCCGGACGTCGTCGTGATCGCGACGTACATCGGCAACGATCTCGCGGACAACGCGAGCCCGGGCACCTGGCAGTACCCGAAGCCGTACTTCCGGAGCGGCGCCCGCGGCGAGCTCGTCCTCGAAGGCGTGCCGGTCGCGATCCCGCGCGCGACGCACCTCGCGGTCGACGCGTACCGGCTCGCGATGCGGTACTCGGCGTTCCTGAACGCGATCGGCGAGGCGACCGCGAATGCGCCCCCTCCGTTCCTGCGCGTGGACGAGCTGCCGGCGCACACGCCGATCCACCGGACGATCTACGGCCCGCGCCCGACCGACGCGGACGAGCGCACGCTCGACTTGACCGAGCGGCTCCTGACGACCGCGGCGGAGCACGCGCGCGCGATCGGCGCGCGACCCGTCGTCCTCCTCGTCCCCGATCTCTGGCAGGTCGACGTCGCGAACCGCCCGGACTGGCGTCGCGAGCTGCGCGCGGCCGGAGCCGACTGGCGCCGGCCGCAGCGGCGTCTGACGCAGGCGCTCGAGGGTCGCGGCATCGAGGTGATCGACGCGCTGCCGGCGCTCGCGCGCGCGTCGCGGCACGCCCGCGTCGGCGACGAGCACACCTACTACCGCGGCTGGCGCCATCTGACGGCGCGCGGCCACCGGACGCTGGCGCGTCTCCTCGCGCCCCGGCTCGGGGTCGCGACCCCGCGCGGGGAGGTGGCGCCCGCTGCGGCAGGCCGCGCGACGCCGGCCGGCTCAGGCGTCGACGAGAGCGAGCAGCACGGCGGCGCGCGGCAGCCGTAGCGCGCCGTCGGCCATCCGGACCGAATCGCCGTCGAAGCGCACCGTGCACGCGCTCCGGAAGCGAACGCCGTGCGCGAACACGATGCCGGCGAGCCGACACGGGCCCGCGTCCACCGTCAGCGTCCCGCCGACGACGAGCGCGCCCGACCAGTCGACGGCGCCGTGCAGCTCGAGGTCGCCGCTCGCGACGATCGCGCCGTAGCCGGAGAGGCTCGCGAGCGTGCCGGCCGAGAGCCGCGCCGCGGCCGGAGCGGCCACGGTGCCGACGGGCATCGCGACCGTCGCCGGATCCGCGGCCGCGATCCCGGTGCCGGCCGCGTAGCTCGCGACGTCAGGCCAGAGGAGCGGCGCGCTCGCGTGCGCGCCGAGGAGCGCTCCTCCGCCGGCGGCGATCGCCTCCAGCGCCGCCGCGCGCTGCGCTTCGGTCGCCGCGGCGACCGCCACTTGCCCGGTCTCGGCGGAGGTCGCGTCGAGGACGACGCGGGCCGGGTCGCCCGCAGAGGCGACGGCCGCCCCTTCCAGCGCGACGCCGCCGGCGCCGACGGCGAGCGCGGCCGGCGCGTACGGCTCGGGGGCACGGCCGACGGTGCCGGCCATCGTCCGCTCGGCGCCGCGCACCGCCGTCGCGCGCGCGAGGAGCAGCAGGCGCTCGCCCGCCGGTCCGCCCGCAGCCGGGAGGAGGGACGGCGTGACGCCGTACCCGTAGGGCGGCCCCGGAAAGACCGTCCAGCCGCCGCCGGGGAACGGCAGGGGACCGGGCGCGCCGGCATCGAGGACGCCGCCCTGCGCCGCGACGACCGGCGCGAACGTCGTTCCGGGCGCGAGCAGCGCGACCGCGTGCCGCACCCCGGCTTCCGCCGTGTAGCGCGCCTGCACGCGCGAGCGCGCGCGGCCCGCGCTCCAGAGCTCGCCCTGCGTGACGACGAGCGTGCCGGCCGCCGCGACCGCGAGCAGCGCGAGGACCACGATCGTGCCCACGACCGCGTACCCTGCGTTGGTCGCGGCCAACGCCCCCGGCCCGCCCGCGCCGCGAGCGCGCCGTCCGCGATCGCGCCCCGCCGGCCTCACGGCGCCCCCAGCCGGGCCCGGAGCGCTGCCGCTCCGCGGAGCCGCACCTCCGCTCCGGCGCGCGGCGGGGTCTCACGCACCGCGAGCTCGATCGTCACCCGGCGGACGCGTGCGCGCGCGGCGTCGTCGAGCGCGCCGCCGCCGCCGATCTCGACCCCCGCGGCGTCGAAATAGCGCAGGCGGAAGCCGCCGGCGCCGACCGGCGACGCGACCGCCATCGACTGCGCGCCGATCCGGCGCAGCAGACGCCCGCCCGACCCGGAGCTCCACGCGAGCGACGTGCGCTCGGACGAGGACGCGTTGATCGCGCCGTCGCCGTCGAGGTCGCTCTCGAGGTCGACGTGTGCAGCATCGGCGGTCCGGAGCGGCGCGACGCCGATCCGCCGCGCGTCGGCGCCGGCGAGCGCGACGTCGCGGGTCGCGACCTCCAGGGTCCACGCGGCCGCGGAGAGCGCCGCGACCGAGGACTGCACCTCGCGCGCGAAGCGCGCGTGCGCGCGCAGGAGGACCAGGCCGGCGCCGAGCACGAGCGAAGCGAGCATCGCCGCGATCAGCGTTTCGAGCACGGTCGTTCCGTCCGCGCGCGCGAGGAGCGCGCGACGCGCGGCGGGAACCGGTTCGCCGCTCGGACGGCGCGCCCACCGCGACGGTGGCCTCATGGCGCCACCGCGACGACCGTGAGCAGGGTGACCGTCGGCTGGAGCCAGCGCGCCGTCACCTCGAGGCGCGTGACGCCCGAGACCGGTTGATCGGGCACGACGCGCCAGACGCGCGCGACCGCGAGCCCGTCGACGACCACCTCGTCGTTTCCCGACGTGCGTGGTGCGCCGGACGTCGCGAGCAGCTCCTCCATCTTGTCGGTGGCCGCGACGAGCCCCGCCGCCTCCGAGCGCGCGGCCCGGACGAGCTTCGCGATCGAGTACGCGGCTCCGCTCGCGAGAACGCCGACCGAGGCGAGGAGGCAGAGCGCGACCATGACCTCGACGAGCGAGAAACCTCGCCGTCGACCGCGACGCCGTCCGAGCGAGCTCCTAGTCAAGGGTCACCCTCCCGCGCTGGTTGATCACGACCGAGGTCTCCTGGCCCGCGAGCCGGAGCGCGATCGTCGCGTTTTCCGCGGTGCCGCTCTGCGTGAAACGCACGGTGCCTCCGGACGTGGCCGGCCCGAACTCCGCGCCCGCCGGCAGCTTCTCGCGGGCGGCCGAGGATCCGAGCGCCGCGACCTCGAACGCGTCGCTCGCGACGATGCGGAACTCCCACGTCCGTCCTTCCGCGAGTGCTCCCGCGCGCCCGCGCGCGAGTGCCGCCGCGACCGCGAGCGACGCCGTCCGGAGGCGGACCGAGGCGAGCGACCGCGCGAGCCCGGGGACCGTCGCGGCCGCGACGATCGCCGCAACGCCGATCCCGACGAGACACTCGAGGAGCGACCAGCCCGTCGACCCGGCCGGCCGCCGTGCCGCCGGCCGCATCCGTGACGTCCGCCCCACCGCCATCGGTCGCCTCCTCGTCGCCTGCTGTTCCGCGCGAGCACACGTCGCGCGGAGGGCGCGCACGCGCGCGCCGAGCGGGACGTCGACCGTGCTAGCGCGACGCGCGCAGGGGCACAATGGCGATCGTTTAGCTTGTCGCGAGGCCGAGCGAGGATATGTACCAGGTGACGATACGATCGCCCCAGAACAGCGCGACCAGCGCGCCGAGCGCGAGGAACGGACCGAACGGGATCGCGAGCTTCGAGTCGGCGCGCTGTCGCACCATGATGACGACTCCGATCGCCGAGCCGATGAACGACGCGAGCAGGAGCGTGAGGAGCACGCCCTTCCATCCCAGGAAGGCGCCGATCATCGCGAGCAGCTTCACGTCGCCTCCGCCCATGCCCTCGCGCCCGGTGAGGGCGTGATAGGACCACGCGACGAGCCAGAGGATCCCGCCTCCGACCAGGACCCCGAGGAGCGACGCCTCGACCGTGGCCCACCGGTCGGCGGACGGGGCGAGCGCCGCGACCGCGACGCCGACCGCGATCCCGGGCAGGGTGATGCGGTCGGGGAGTAGCGTGCAATCGAGGTCGATGTAGGTGAGGGCGAGCAGGCTCGCCGCGAACCAGAGCGCGCCGAGCGCCTGCAGGGTCGGCCCGTAGTGCAGCACGACGACGACCGAGAGCATCGCCGTGAGCGCCTCGACGAAGACGTAGCGCGGCGAGATCGCCGCGCCACAGTCGCGGCAGCGGGCGCGAAGCAAGAGCCAGCTCGCGATCGGGACGTTGTCGTACCAGCGGATCGCTCTGTCGCAGCGCGGACAATGCGACCCCGGCGACACGATGGACTCGCCGCGCGGCACGCGGTGGATCACGACGTTCAGGAAGCTGCCGAGCGCGGCTCCGAACAGCGCCGCCAGGGCCGCGAGAACGATCCCGTCCGGCGTCGAAGGCACGCCGTTCACTCTTCTCTCCGTCGCGACATCGTCCGCTCCACCGCGCGTGCCGAGCGTGTCACGATCAGCCCGACGCCGCCACGGCAGCGGGTGCGTGCGCGGGCGCGCCGCCGGCCGGATCGACCACGACGCGCCGCTCGATTTCCTGCGAAAGCGCCCGCAGCTCGGCATCGTCGGGGTCGATCGCCGTGAGGCGATCGCGCACGGCGATCGCCTGGGCGAGATTCCCGCGCGCGAGGCACGCGCTCAGGACCCCGCGCCACGCGTCGACGTCCTCGGGGTCCCGATTCAGCACCCGAGCGAAGAGCTTGCCGGCATCGTCGGGCCGGTTGGCGCGCAGGTGGAGGCGTCCGAGCAGCAGCAGGGCGGCCGCGTTGTCGGGTTGCTCGGCGAGGAGAGCGCGGAGGCGATCCGCCGCGCCCTCATCGTGGCCTTCCCAAGCCTCGAGAAGCGCGAGGTCGATCTTCACCTGCGGAAAGTCCGGGAAGGTGCGAAGCGCCGTCTCGAGGTGCCGTCGGGCCTCGTCGAACCGGCCTCGCCGCGACAGCAGCTCGCCGACCCCGGCCTGGACACGCGCGCTGCCCGGCACGACCGCCATTGCATACCGCCAGAGGGATTCGTTGTCCGTCCACGCTTTGTTGTACGCGGCGGTGCACAGGCCGAAGGTCACCACGATCGCCGTCGCGAGCGCGGCCTGCACCGGCGGGCTCTCGACCGCCAGGATCGCCCCCGCCACGAGCCCGCACACGCCGAGGCTCGGCAGGTATGCGAGGCGCTCCGCGAACGCGGGGCCGAACGGGCCGAGCACGTTCGCCGTCAGCGCGAAGGCCGCGAAGAACCACAGGGCGAGGAACGCGATCCTGCGGTCGCGACGCCAGCCGAGCGCGATCGCGGCGACGAGCGCCGCCAGCCAGAATCCGCCGAAGAGAACGTCGAACGGACCGACGTCGGGCGGCATCCCGGCGGCTCCGTACGAGTAGTCGGGGCTCAAGCGCCACGGCACGGCGACGATGCCGGCGTAGCGTCCGAGAAGGACGGCCGCGTGGAAGAGGCGCTCATGCCGCGGCAGCCCGGCGAGCGGATTGTCGATCGGCGAGCGCGGCTGCGCCGAGGGCGAGAACACACCACCGAGGGCATTGCACCGGAGCGCCAGGTAGATGGCGAAGCCGGCTGCCAGGACGGCCATCGGTACGGCGCACGAGCGCAGCCAGCCGCGCCACGCGCTCGGCGCCGTTCGTGCCGCGTCGCCGCCCGCGACGAGCCAGAGGCTCAGCGGCACGAGCAGAAGCAGGCACGCTGCGCTCTCCTTGGAGAGCAGCGCCAGGGCGAACGAGACGAGCGCGACGGCGGGCCACGTCGCCCGCGTGATCGGCTGGGCCGAGCGGACGGAGCCGTCGGGCTGGACCTCGCCTCGGTGCGCGCGCAGGAGCGCCCAGAGCGTCACGAGGCCGAAGAGGCCCGCGAGCACCTCGGTCCGGCCCGCAATGCTCGCGACCGCCTCGACGTGCACGGGATGAGCAGCGAAGAGGAGGCTCGTGAGGAGCGCCCACCGGCGACCGAGGAGCGGTGTCAAGAACGCGAGCGCGACGAGCGTGGCGGCGACGTGAAGCAGCAGGTTGCTCAGGTGGTACGCGGACGGCTGAAGTTCGGCGATCGCGTACGTCAGCGCGTAGGTCGCGCCGACCACCGGACGATACAGATCGCCCGGCCAGGTCGCGTGCAGGAAGAAGCCGCCGACGTTGGAGAGGTGCCGGATGCGCGGGTTCTGAACCACGTGCACGACGTCGTCGTAGGCGAAGCCGCAGGTGAGCGCGGTCGCGTAGGCGGCGGCTGCGACGAACACGACCGCAAGGACGCCGATCGCGAACCAGCCCGGCCGGCGCACGGCCGCGCGATCGCCGCGTGCCGCCTCCATTGCCATCACGCGCTACGCGTCCTTTCGATCCGCCGGGCGACCCACCAGCAGCCCCAGGCGAGGGCGACGCCGAGGTATCCGTCGACGGCGTAGTGCCACCCGAGCGCCAGCGAGCCGACGAACGTCACCGCGGTGAGGACCCACAGCGCGATCGAGAGCGCCCGCCACGGCCGCGTCGCGATCGCGAAGAGCGCGAGCACGGCGACGTGCAGGCTCGGGAGCGCTGCGACGCCGTAGTACATCTTCACCTGGTGTGCGCCCGGCATGCTGCGAAACGCCGCGTAGTCGCGGATCAGCAGCTCTTGGAGCTGCTGCGCGTACGGAGCCTGATCGAGCCATGGGAAGCGGCCCGGCCAGTAGTAGACAGGGCCGAGCGACGGCCACGCGACGTACATCGCGCTGCCCACGACCCAGAGCAGGCAGTACGCGAAGAAGAAAGGGCCGCGGAGGGGTCGCAGGCGCGCGGCGATCAGGAAGAGAAGGGGGACGATGGCCTGCGCCGGGAAGAACAGCAGGTATGCGCGGTCGAGCGCGGGCAGGAGGCCGTGGTCGCCCGCGAACTCGGTCGCGAAGGCCGACGGCTCGACCCCGAAGTGCAGGAGCGCGTCGAGGCGCCAGAGCGGCGAGTCGTAAAGCCGCTCGTTGATGGCCGGGATCCAGAGCTTCAGGTTCACGAACACCATCAACGTGACGTGGACGGCCACCGTCGCGAGGATGAACTCCCCGAGAAACCGGAACGACGTGAGCCGCGACGCGACGCCGTCGAGGCGAGCGCGCGGGCCGAGGACCGCGTTCGCAGCGAACGCGAGGGCGAGCGGAAGATAGGTCACCACCAGAACCGCGCGCGCCTGCGCGAGCATGTAGTGGAGGAGCCAGTTCATCGGCAGCGCGAGCGCGGACCCGGTCGCGTAGCCGACCGCGACGTACGCGGCCGTCAGCGCGAGCCAGCGTCCGGTCCACCCGTCGCGCAGATCGCACACGAGGGCGGTGACGTCGGCCTGCAGCCGCGATTCGCGCGCCGGGCGGGCGACGGCCTGCCCGCCTGCGCCGTCAAGTATGTCTCGACCGTACCAGCGCCCCGCTGCCATGACCTCCTCCCAGGATCGTTCCACCCCGCACCAGCTCGGCGACTGCAGTGCGCGTGCGATCGCGATTCAGCGCGTCGGGGATGAAAAGGACGCAGTTGGGCGCCCCACAGCCCAGCCCGTCCACCCAGTCCTCCGCGGCACAGAGCTCGCCGCGAGCGAGCTTGTCCGGCGCCCGCCACACCGCGAGCGGCAAGTAGGCGAGCGGCACGACGGCCGGCCCCGCACACGCGACGTCGTGCGCGATCGCGTCGACGGCACCGTCGGCGACCGCCGCGTACTCTTCGAACGGCACGAGCATGAACTGCGCGCGCCAGCGATGATCGTCCCAACGATCCGCGAGCAGCGCGGCCACCAGCGTCGCCGCCACCGCCGCGCCCGCGACGCGCGACCCGGGAACCGCCCGCGACAGCGCGACCACGCCGTACGCCGCCATGAGCCCGAGGACCACCGTCACGATCCAGAAGAAGCGCGTGAAGACGACCATCGGCTGCACGAGCGAGACCGCGAGGTAGCCGGCCGCGAGCAAGGCCGGGACGGCAGCGACCGGCAAGCCGATCGTGCGCGCGCCATGCGGATGGCCGCGATCCGGTGCTCCTTCGGGTTCGCGCCGCGCGCGCCACGATGACAGAGCGCAGAGCGCGATCCCGACGGCGACCAGCGGCCAGGTGCGCGCGAAGAGCGTGCCGCCGAACCACTCGACGAACACGAGGTGGAGCGTTTCTCCGACGCCGAGCGGGCTCGCCTGCGCGACGCGGACGAAGCGCTCGTGCTGGTCGGGCAGGCGCGGGTGAACGAGCGCGTCGAGCACACCCTGCCCCGCCAACGCCGATCCGAGAGCCGCCGTCGCAGGCAGGGCGAGGAGCGGCAGCGCGGCGAACCAGGCGCGCCGGCGCGGCGCGATGCCCGGAACGAGGAGGATCGCGAGCGCGCACGGTACGGCGACCGGCTTTCCGAGCGCCGCCACCAGGATTGCCGCCGCCGCGAATCCGATCCGTCGCTGGCGGAGCGCCAGCATCGCGGCGATGAGCGCGACGCCCATGTACAGGTCGACGCTCGAGCGTAGCGTCAAGACGCTCCGCAGTGGATCGAAGACGTAGAGCACGCCCGTCAGCAACGCGACGGCAAGTCCCAGCGAGCGAGCCGCGAGGAGGAAGAGCAGCGCGCCGCCCAGCGCCGCGACCGCCACCGTCGCGAGCATCGCCCGGTGGGGATCGCCGAGCGGCCCGAGCAGGAGGACCGGGAGGACCTTGGGCACGGTGTAGCCGAACGGGATCCGGTCGCCGGTCGCGAGCTGGCGGTAGTAGACGAGATAGGAGAGCAGGTCGGCGTCGAGATGGGCGGAGGGATAGCGTCCGGCGAGGAGCAGGCTCTGCACCACGACGGCGAGCGCCGTCGCCGAGGCCCCCGCGAGCTCGAGCCGGCCGTCCGCCGACGGCGCGCTCACGGGAACACCGTGTCCGGCCGCTCGAACGCGGTGCGATCGGCGAGCAGCGCCAGACGGTCGAGCGCGGGCTGCATGCGGCCTTGCCGGCGGACGAACACGAGTGCGGCCGGATCCGAGTACACGTACTCGAAGTCCTTCCGCGCGAAGAGCCGGGGATGGATGTCCCGCCAGCGCTGCACGACGACGATGTCCGTCGGGTAGTCGTCGAGGAGCCGCTCCCAGCCCTCCGTGCCGTGCATGAAGGCGAAGTAGTCGCGGATGACGCGCTCGGGATAGACGGTCTCGAAGCGGCCGTCGATGAACACGCGCCAATCGGGGCCGAGCTTCCACAGGGCGTAGGAGCCCCATTCGAACGGCATCGCGACGTTGCCCGTGATGTGGTGAGCGCGCAGGAACTCGACGGCGTCCGCGGGATAGTCGAGCCGGCCGAACCGGATGGCGAGACCGTGCTCGGCGATCGTCCGCGCGTAGCCGGCGAGCTGCGCCGCCGCGACGGCGAGCGCTCCCACCCCGGCCACCGCGAGGACCGCCGGGCGCGGTGCGAGGCCGGGAAAGCGAGCGAGCGCTGCCAGCCGCAGCCGCTCGGCGCCGACGACCAGCACGGGCGCCGCCGCGACCGCAAAGAGCACCGTGTGCCGCTGATGGCGGAACCCGGCGAGCGCCGCCAGCGCGAGGAACGCGGCTCGCCAGTCCGTGGCCGCTCCGGCGGCTTCGCACGCCCGCCGCTGTCGCCAGAGCGCCGCGAGCGCGATCGCCGTCCCTGCGACGAGGACCTTGAAGCGCAGGAACTCGCCGGAGAGCAGTGCCACCGGCTGCCACTCGCTGATCTCGTCGTGAACGCCGAGCGTGCGCGCGAGGAACGCGTACAGCGCGATGCCGTTCGGGTTGATGAGCGTCGCCGCGACCGACGCGAGCGCGACGGCGATCGCGAGCCGCGCCTCGCGCGCCGACGGCGGATGCGCGCCGCGGCGCCATCGCGCCGGCGCGACCGCACGCAGGGCGACCGCGCCGGCGAAGATGCCGAGCTGGGCGAGGCCGACGAGGAAGCCGCCGTGCAAATTCGCCCAGGCGCCGAGCAAGACCGGCTGGAGCGCGAGCTCCCATGAGATCCTGGCTCCGCGCCCGGGCAACGATCGCAGCCGCCGATCGGCGCGCGCGAGCAGCGAGCCTTGCGCGGCGAGCAGCGCGATCGTGAAGAGCTGCGGCCGGAAGCTCGCGCCGGGCGCGATCACGGCGAGTGCGAGCACCAGGCCGGCCGCTGCGGTGAGCGGATGGACGCGCCCCTCCGGGGCGAGCTCGCTCGCGAGCGTTCGCACCGCATCGACGAGCAGCGCGACCACGGCGGCCGCGACCAGCAGCTTGAACGCGATCAGGGCCGGCGATCCACCCACGCCGTACAGTCCGGCGACGAAGACCTGCGCGAGCCACTCGTGATTGACGAGCGGCGCGCCGTAGGCGGTGTACGAGAAGGCGTCGCTGCGCGGGAAGCTGCCGTCGCGGAGGATGATCTGGCCGAAGAGAAGATGCTGCCAGAGGTCCGGGTCCGCGAACTGTCCAGCGAGAAAGTGAAGGGCGGAAGCGATGATGAGGACGACCGCCAGCCACCACGCCGGACGATCGCCCATCCCGCCGCCTCGCTGCGCGCCCGCCTCGGTCACTCATCCCCCAATTGCAGGATGGCGTCGAGCCGTGGGCCCGACGCCATCCCTTCCGTCCGCGGTCGGGGATCCGCCTGCGCGAGATCTCCCGACCCCTTCATCAAACGAGTCGAGTCAGATTACGGCGCATTCTGGAGACCGCCCGCACCGGAATCCCAGTCGAACGTCTTGTTGCCGCTGCCGTGGTTCGACTGAGCCTTGAACGTCGTGGCGGTGGTGTTCGTGACGCTGATGTTGACGCCCGGCGACTGCTTGAAGCCCACGAGGTCGCTCAGGACCGTCGTGTAGGCGGCGCTCGAAGCGAAGTACGCCTCCTCGGCCGTCGCGAGGTTGCGCAGGTCGGACGACGCGCGGGCGTTGAAGCCCTGAGCGCGATACGCCGAGAACTGCGGAATCGCGATCGCAGCCAGAATGCCGATGATCGCGACGACCACCAGCAGCTCGATCAACGTGAACCCTTTCTCGTCCTTCACTGCCATCTTCCTTCCTCCAACTGCCCCGGTTGCTGAGCCTTTCGGCTGCCTCCCAACTGTTCGACCGATCCGAAGATCCGCTTGAGCCGCCGTCGCCGTGCGGCCACCTGCAGCCGCCGGGAGCAAGCCGGGTGCCACGGGCCGGTGGCGAGAAGCGTCACCGCGCGACGCTGCCGGCGATCCATATTTGGTAGGGAAACGCTCGCTGCGTTGCGCGATGCCGCAACCTGGACAAGCGGGCCGACGATCCGCGCATCGCGCGTCACGTCGCAGCGGCACTTCCGTGACGCTTCTCGACCGGGGGTTCGCCGGCGGCCGTCACCGAGCGTCGATCGCGCATCGCCGGATGCCGCGGCTCACGCGTGGGCAAGGATGACGGTGACGAAAATCGTCATCGCGCGAATGCGGCGGGGGGTGCGTTTGCTCGGGTGGCGCGGGGCTCGGTCGGAGTGCGACGAGCGGGGCCGGCCGACAGGCACGTCGGCCGCCATGCCGGCCGCCACGCGCCCATGAGCCGCCGGCGAGGCCCGTCGCTTCGCGAGCACGCTCCGCGGGAGCGAGCGTTCGGCCGTCGCGATCACGACGCCGGTACCGAGCGATCGAATCCCGTCCCGTCGGACGGCGCGTGCGGCAGCACGTCCGCAAGCGAACGCGACCAGCGGAAGGCACCGCATGCAACCTCGAGGTAGGAGTGTGGTGCGGCGAGCGAAGCGAGCCCGCGGGGAGTGAAGCGAACCCGCAGGGAATGGGGCCCCCGTTCGGCTTTGCCGAACGGGGCGAGGGAAGCGATTCCCTCGTGGGACGGTCGCCCGTTCGGCTTTGCCGAACGGGGCGACGGGCGCCGAAGGGCGCCACACGCAAGCTCGTGGAAGAAGTGCGGTGCGGCGAGCGAAGCGAGCCCGCGGGAAGTGGGGCCCCGTCGGGCTTTGCCCGACGGGGCGAGGGGCGCGAAGCCCCTCGTTCAATGGCTGCGCTCGCGCGGCAGGGGAGTGTCGAAGCGCGGGAGGATGTCGGCGTCCTGCGAGTCGAGGCCGTACTTCTGGAGGCGGTGCCGGAACGACCGATAGTTGATGCCGAGGAGCGTCGCGGCTCTCTTCTTCACGCCGTCGGCGCGCGCGAGTGCGGCGAGCAGCATGGCCTTCTCCCGGCGCGCGAGCTGGTCGTCGAGGCTCAGGCCCTCCCCCTCGTCGATCGGAAGCAGCACGGCGCCCCAGTCGCCGTCCGCGTCCGACGCCGGCAGCGGCGATGCGGACCACGCGGCGTCCGCGCCCGGGATCTCCTCCGCAATGGTCTCGGCGGACGCGGGCAGCGCGTCGCGCGCGAATCCGGCGACCGCGATCCCCGGCGGCAGCGCGCGTGTGCGCGCGCCCTCGCGCGCCGACTCCGGCAGGTCGGACTCGCGGATCGTTTCGCCCTCGCACAGCGTGGTCGCGTGCTCGATCACGTTCTCGAGCTCGCGCACGTTGCCGGGGTACGCGTAGCGCAGGAGGAGGTGCATGGCGCGCGCCGAGACGCCTCCCACGGACTTCGCGTGGCGCTCCGCCGCGTGGCGGACGAAGTGGGCAATCAGCTTCTCGAGGTCGCGCGCGCCGCGCTCGCGCAGCGGCGGAAGCGGAATCGAGATGACGGCCAGGCGATAGTAGAGGTCCTCGCGGTACTGCCCCGCCTTCACGGCGTCCTCGAGCACGCGATTGGTGGCCGCGAGGACGCGCACGTCGACCGGGATCTGGGTGTTGCCGCCGACCGGCATGACGCTGTGGTCCTGCAGGACCCGCAGAAGGCGGACCTGGAGGTTCAGCGGCAGCTCGCCGATCTCGTCGAGGAAGATCGTGCCGCCGTGCGCACGCCGAAAGAGGCCGGGGCGATCGGCGATCGCGCCGGTGAAGGCGCCCTTCACGTGGCCGAAGAGCTCGCTCTCGATCAGGTTCTCGGGGATCGCCCCGCAGTTGACGACAACGAACGGCCCGCTCGCGCGTGCGCTCCGGCGGTGGATCGCGCGCGCGACGAGCTCCTTGCCGGTCCCGCTTTCGCCGGTGATCAAGACGGTCGCGTCGGTCTGAGCCACCTTGTCGACGAGCTTCGCGACCGCGCGCATCGCGGGGCACGTCCCGACCATCCCGTCGTCGGACTCGGCCGAATCGACCTCCGTGTCGCCCTCCGCGAGGACAAGGCCGACGTCGTCGCCCTGCGTGAGCCGCTCCTCGAGCTCGAGGATGCGCGTCATGTCCTGGAGCAGAACGAGCTCGCCGGCCCGGTTTCCGTAGGTGTCGAGCAACGTCGTGCGCTTGACGCGCAGCCGACGCGCCGACCCGTCGCTCGCGCGCAGGTCGCACTCGACGAAGCCCTGCTCGCCGCCCCCCGGGACCTCCCGGTCGCGATCCTGCTCGGCGGAGACCAGCGTCGGGATCAGCCAGTGCACCTCGCGGCCGAGCGTCGCGGAGGAAGGAAGCGCGAGGATCTGCTGCGCGGCGGGGTTCGCGGAGCGCACCCGGCCCGCGACGTCGGCGATGAGGAGTCCGCACTCGAGGTCGTTCGCGAGGGCGCGCTGGACGCCCTCGAGCCGCTCGACCTCTTCCTCGCGCCGCGCCAGCGCCTCCTCGGCGGCGGCCACCCGGCGCGCGAGCGCCCCGACCATGAGCCCGGCCACGACGAACATCCCGGCGGCGCCCAGCGCCGGCAACGCGACCGTCGACAGCCAGGTGCCCTCCGGATCGACCGCCCACGCTTGCGCGAGGAGCGCGAGGTACGCCGCCGATGCGGCCACCGCGGTCAGGCACGCGCCCCGCCAGAGGAGGAGGCCCGCCGCGTTCGCGATCGGAAGGAAGAAGAGGAGCGCGGCCGACCCCGGCACCCCGTTCCACACCGCGGCGATCGCGCCCGCGACCAGGACCACATCGAGCATCACCTGGGCGTACGCGAACGCGACGACGCGCCGGACGCGCCGGCCCCACCACACCGAGATCAACGCGAGCGCGACCGCGACGGTGGCGCCGACGAGAGTCCCGGTGCTCACGATCGGAACGTCGTGGACCGGACCGAAGACGCGCGTCGCCAGGATGGCCGCGAGGAAGACGGTCGCGATGGAGAGGCGGCCGATCAACGCGACGCCGAGCCGCTCGCGCAGTAGCGACTCGCGAACGCTCACGGCGGTCGCGCCGGGCTCGCGCTCGGCAACCCTCGATCGCACGGCGTCGGCGGGACGCCCCGCGCTCGGCGCGGCTGCGGAAGGGGCGGTCGCGACCGGGTCCGACGGCGAGGACGCGGCGGTCGCGCCGGGTGCCGGAAAGCTGTGATCGACTTCCATCATCGCAACGCTCACGAGGACAGCAGCGACCCGAGCTGGAAGATCGGCAGGTACATCGAGACCACGAGACCTCCGATGATCGTCCCGAGGACCACGATCACGAGCGGCTCCATGAGGGCCGTCAAGCTCGCGACCGCCGTGTCGACCTCGTCCTCGTAGAAGTCGGCGATCTTCTGCAGCATCTGGTCGATCGCACCGGTCATCTCGCCGGCGCCGATCATCTGGCACACCATGGGCGGAAAGACGCCGCTCTTCTGGAGCGGCTCGAGCATCGTGCGACCCTGGCTGATCGACTCGCGCACCATGTAGCCCGCGCGCTCGACGACCTTGTTGCCGGCGGTGCGGGCGGTGATCGAGAGCGAGTCGAGGATCGGGACACCGGAGGAGACCAGCGTTCCGAGCGTGCGCGAGAAGCGCGCGATCGACGCCTTGCGGATGAGCTCGCCCACGACCGGAACGCGGAGCAGCATCTGGTCGATCACGTAGCGCCCGCGCTCGGTCCGGTACGTCTGCCGGATGCCGATGACGATCAGCACCGCGATCGCGATCATGAAGTGGAGGTAGTTGATCACGAAGTTCGAGAGGTTGATGACGAACTGCGTCGGCGCCGGCAGCGCGCGCCCGAAGCTCGAGAAGAGCTCTCCGAACACCGGGATGACGAAGACGAGCAGGATCAGCGTCACGATGACCGCGACCGCGATGATGGTCGCAGGGTAGATCATCGCGCCTTTGATTTTGCGCTTGAGGGAGAGCATCTTCTCCATGTACGTCGAGAGACGCGACAGGATCGTGTCGAGGATGCCGCCGGCTTCGCCCGCCTGCACCATGTTCACGTAGAGGTCGTCCCAGGTCTTCGGGAACTTCCGGAGCCCGTCGGACAGCGTTGAGCCGGCCTCGACCGACTCCTTCACCTCGCGCACCTGCCTTCCGAACGTCCGGTTGTCGGACTGCGACGCGAGGATCTCCAGGATCTGCACGAGCGGCATGCCGGCGTCGATCATGGTCGCGAGCTGGCGGGTGAAGATGACGACGTCCTTCGCCTTCACCTTCTGGCCGAAGCCGGGGATCTTGATGTCGCGGTCGAGACCCTTGCCGCGCTCGCGGATCTTCTCGACGATCGGCTGGACGCGCTGGGCGCGCAGGCGGTTGATGACCGCCTCGCGCGAGGGCGCCTCCATGTTGCCGCGCAGGACCTTGCCGGCCGCCGTGCGGCCCTCGTACGCGAATACCGGCATCAGCTCCTCAACTCACCGCCGCCGCTCAGCGCGTTCCCGTCGCCATGAGGCGGCCGGCCGGGCCCGCGGCCGCACCTTTCACGCCGAGCATCTGCTTCAGCTCCTCGGGCTCGGTCGCCGCCTCGAGCGCGGTCTCGGGCGTGATCAGCCGGCGCTGCACGAGGTCGAGGAGCGCCTGCGACAGGGTCACCATCCCCCACTTCGACTGGCCGACCTGCATCTGGGAGTAGAGCTGGTGGACCTTCTCCTCGCGGATGAGGTTCCGAATGGCGGGGTTCGGGATCATGAGCTCGCACGCCATGACGCGGCCCTTGCCGTCGGACCGGGCGAGCAGCGTCTGCGACATGACGGCCTCGAGCACGAGCGAGAGCTGCGCGCGCACCTGCGCCTGCTGGTGGGCGGGGAAGACGTCGATCACGCGGTTCACGGTCTGGACGGCGGAGTTCGTGTGCAGGGTCGCGAAGACGAGGTGGCCGGTTTCCGCGATGGTCAGCGCCGCCTCGATCGTTTCGAGGTCGCGGAGCTCGCCGACGAGGACGACGTCGGGGTCCTGGCGAAGGATGTGCTTGAGCGCGGCGCCGAAGCTGTGCGTGTCCGCAAACACCTCGCGCTGGTTCACGATGCAGCGCTTGTGGTTGTGGAGGAACTCGATCGGGTCCTCGACGGTCATGATGTGCTCGGCGCGCGACTCGTTGATCTGATCGATCATCGCGGCCATCGTCGTCGATTTGCCGCTGCCGGTCGGGCCGGTGACGAGGATCAGGCCGCGCGGCAGCTTGATCAGGTTCTCCGCCGCGGGCGGCAGGCCGAGCGAGGCGAGCACCGGCGTCTTCTCGGGGATCGCGCGGAACACCGCGCCGACCGCGCCCTTCTGCAGGAAGAGGTTTCCGCGGAAGCGCGACAAGCCCTGCACGCCGAACGAGAAGTCGAGCTCCGCCTCCTCCTCGAACTTCTTCTTCTGCTGCTCGGTGAGGACGCTGTAGCAGAGCTGCTTCGTGTCGTTCGGCGTGAGCGGCTCGTACGGGAGCGGCGCGACGTCGCCGTGGACGCGGATCATCGGTGGCGCGCCCGCCGCGAGGTGCAGGTCGGACGCGTTCTGCGCATGCATCTGCTCGAACAGCTCGTGGATCTGCATCGTCCCCCTCGTTGCGTCACCCCGCCGACAGGAGAGCCCGCCTGGTGGTTTGCAAGGCGAGTGCCACCGCCGGGCGCGCAGAGATCGCCCGGCTTTTCGGGCGCTTTTCGCTTGCAGATGGGAGGCTGCGCGGCACGCGCGCGATCACTCGCGTTACTCCGTTAACGCTTCACTTCAGGGCGAGCTCAGTCGTTCATCGTGACGCGCATGACCTCTTCGACCGTCGTGATGCCCTGGCGGACCTTTTCGATCCCGGCCTGGCGGAGGCTCTTCATGCCGTCGTCGACCGCTTGACGCTTGATCTCGGCGGCGGAGGCCCCGGAGAGGACCATGTCGCGGATGCCGTCGGTCATCGCCATCATCTCGTAGAGGCCGCAGCGGCCGCGGAAGCCGGTTCCGCCGCAGTTCGGGCAGCCGGTGCCGCGGTAGCCGGTGACCGGCTGCGCCTCTTCGGGCGGCACGCCGAGCTCGATCAGCACCTTGCTCGGGATCTCGAGCCCCTCGCGGCACTTCGGGCACACGACGCGCGCGAGGCGCTGCGCCATGATGAGGTTGACGGACGAGCCGATCAGGAACGGCTCGATGCCCATGTTGAGCAGTCGATTGACCGTCGACGGAGCGTCGTTCGTGTGGACGGTCGAGAGAACGAGGTGGCCGGTGAGCGCCGCCTTGACGGCGATCTCGGCGGTCTCGAAGTCGCGGATCTCGCCGACCATGATGATGTCCGGGTCTTGCCGCAGGAACGCGCGCAGCGAAGCGGCGAAGTTGAGCCCGATGTCCTCGTGCATCTGGACCTGGTTGATGCCCACGAGGTTGTACTCGACCGGGTCCTCGGCGGTGGAGATGTTCGTCCCGACCTTGTTCAGCTCGGAGAGCGCGGCGTAGAGCGTCGTCGTCTTTCCGGAGCCGGTCGGGCCGGTCACGAGGATCATGCCGTAGGGCTTCCCGATGGCGGAGCGGAAGAGCCCGAGCGAGGCCTCGTCGAACCCGATCTTGTTCAGGTCGAGGTGCGATCCCGACTTGTCGAGCAGTCGCAGCACGACCTTCTCGCCGAAGAGGGTCGGGAGCGTCGAGACGCGCATGTCGATCTCGCCGCCGCCGCCGAGCTTCACCTTGATGCGGCCGTCCTGCGGCAGCCGCCGCTCCGCGATGTCGAGCGACGCCATCACCTTGATGCGCGACGTGATGGCGCTCTTGAGCTTGACGGGCGGCTGCATGATCTCGTACAGCACGCCGTCCACGCGGAAGCGCACTCGCAGGATCTTCTCGTAGGGCTCGATGTGGATGTCCGACGCACGCTTCTTGATCGCGTCCGAGAGGAGCGCGTTCACGAGCTTGACGACCGGGGCCTCTTCCGTCGCCTTCTCGAGCGACTTGAGATCGAGCTCGTCCTCGCCGCGGACGATCTCCATCTCCTCGTTGCCGAGGGCGGAGAGCACCTCGCCGTAGTTGATCGCCTTGTCGTAGTAGCGCTCGATCGCGCGCTCGATCGAGAGCGGTCCGGCGATCGCGGCCCGGACGTCGAATCCGGTGAGGAACTTGACCTCGTTGATCGCGACCAGGTTCGACGGGTCCGCCATCGCGAGCGTCAAGCTGGTCCGGTTCAGGCTGACCGGCACGATGTGGTACTTGTTCGCGAGGACGGCCGGGAGGACGTCGATCACTTCGGGCGGGATGTCGAGCGCGGCGGGATCGACGACCGGCAGGCGATACTCCTCCTGCAGCACCGCGAGCAGCTCGGCCTCCGAGACGCCGCACGTCGTGATGATGTAGGTCGTGAGAGCGCCGCCGGCCTCCTTCAGGCGCTGCTGCGCCGCGCGCAGATCCGCAGGGCCGATGAGGCCGTGCTTGATCAGCACCTCGCCGATGCGACTCGCGACGGGCTGCGCCTTCCCGACCGGCTCGACGTTCGTTCTGGCTACGGCCTCCATGCGCGCGGACACGGACCCCTTTCCTGCCCCTGCCCGCGTCTGCGAGGCGCCGGACGCACCGGCCCCACGCCCGGAACGCGGGCTGAACCACCCTCGAGTCGCTGCGGACTCAAGCCCCATATCGGCGACACCTTTGCGTCGCTTGATCCCGCCGCGCGGCGAGTGCGACGGCGTGCGGGGTCGCAGCTGCTGCCGCGACGCGACCGCGGAGGATTAGTGTCGCCGCCTGGCGTCGGCCATGTCGCGCGTGACAAGACCGTTCACGAGGCGCGCTCCGGTCGCCCGCGTCGTAGCGCGGCAGCCCGCATCGCAGCGAACCACGCGAACGCCGTGCGACCCGCTTCGTCGCACGACCGACCTCGCTAACGCCGCAAAGCGCGCGCGTCCGTGATCGCTACAGCCCCGGCACCGGCCGGCGGAGGCAGAGCGCTTCGACCTCACGCCGAAGCGCGGCGGCGCGCGCGGGACTCGCGTCGCGAAGCGCTTCGACGATCCACCCGCCGAGCGCGCGCATGTCCGCCTCGTCCATGCCGCGCGTCGTCGCGGCCGGCGTCCCGAGCCGGATGCCGCTCGGCCGGAGCGGCGGATTCGGATCGTCCGGGACGATCTGCTTGTTGGTCGCGATCGCGATCGCATCGAGGCGGCGCTCGGCCTCGCGCCCGTCGACCCCGAAGCTCCGTACGGTGTCGAGCACCATCATGTGGTTGTCGGTGCCGCCGGTGACGAGCGCGCCGCCGCGCTCGCGGAGCGCAGCGGCGAGCGACTGGGCGTTCTCGAGGGCGCGCCGCGCGTAGACCGCGAACTCCGGCTGGAGCGCCTTCCCGAGCGCGATCGCAATCGCGGCGACCGTGTTCATGTGCGGGCCGCCCTGCAGCCCCGGGAAGACCGAGCGATCGAGCGCGTCCGCGAAGGGACGACGGCAGAGCACCATGCCGCCGCGCGGGCCGCGGAGGCTCTTGTGGGTCGTCGTCGTCACGACGTCGAATCCGTCGTCGAACGGGTTGCGAAGGGCGCCGCCGGCGATCAGCCCGCCGACGTGGGACACGTCCGCCATCGTCACGGCGCCGACCTCGTCGGCGACGTCCTTGAACGCCGCGTACGAGAACTCGCGCGGATACGACGTCGATCCGCAGAGGACGAGCCGCGGCCGGTGCTCGCGCGCGAGCCGGCGGAGCTCGTCGAAGTCGATCCGGCCGCTCTCGTCCGGCACGGTGCGGTAGCGCACGAATCGGAAGAGCCGCCCCATGTGGGAGACCGGCGCGCCGTGCGTCAGGTGGCCGCCGTGCGACAGGTCCATCGCGAGGATCGCGTCGCCCGGCTCGAGGAGGCCGAGGTAGACGGCCTGGTTCATCGGCGATCCCGAGAGCGGCTGGACGTTGGCGTGGTCGCAGCGGAAGAGCGCCCGCGCGCGCGCGCGCGCGATCTCCTCGACGGCGTCCGTGAACCGCTGGCCGCCGTAGTAGCGCCGACCCGGGTAGCCCTCGGAGTACTTGTTCGTGAAGACGGTCCCGAGCGCCGCGAGGACCTCGGGATAGGTGTAGTTCTCCGACGGGATGAGCTCGAGGCCGCGACGCTGGCGGTCCTCCTCGCCGGCGATGGCGGCGTGGACCTCGGGGTCGGCGGCGGCGAGCACGTCGGCGTCGAACATGGCCGCGACGCTAAACGGATCTCGTTCGATCGGCAACGCTAAACTTGCTACGCCAATCGTCCAGTGGAGCTACACAACGTCGACCTGAACAAGCTGCACGCGTTCTTCGCCGTCGCCGACGCGGGCGGCGTCTCCGCCGCGGCGCGCCGGCTCGCCGTCACCCGCTCCGCGGTGAGCCAGGCGGTCGCGGCGCTCGAGCGCGCGCTCGGCGTCGCGCTCTTCCACCGCGTGGGCCGGCGGCTCGTCGCGACCCGCGAGGGCGAGCTCCTGCGCGAGCGCTTCGCGGAGTACCAGGCGGTCCTGGCGCGCACGCTGCAGGAGGTCGTGGGCGAGCGCGGGGACGTCGCCGGGCCGGTGCGCCTCGGGGTCTATCTCGGGTTTCCGCGACCGCTGCTCGCCCGCCTGCTCGTGCGGCTCGCCGCGCGCCATCCGGCGGCCCGCCCGCAGGTCGTCTACGGCTCGCAGGACGACCTGCGCGACCGCCTGGTGGGCGGGCGGGTCGACCTCGCCTTCTCGCTTCGTCCGAGCCGCTCCGCGCGCGGCGACGTCCGCTCGACCCCTCTCTTCGAGCAGGAGCTCCTCCTGGTCGCGAGCCGCGAGCTCGCGACCGGGCGCCATCGGCCGCGCCGTCGCTTCGCCGTCGAAGACCTCGCCCGCGTGCCGGTCGTCGACTACTACCGCTCGGACCCGCTCGTGGCGCGCTGGATCGAGCACCACGGCGGCGGAAGGCGAGTCCGTCCGGACGTGCGCATCTGGGCGGCGACGACGGACCTCGTCCTCGAGCTCGTGCTCGCGCGCGCGGGTGCCGGCGTGCTGCCGCGATCGCTCGTCGCGCCGTTTCTCGCGCGCGGGCGCCTCGTCGCGCTCTCGACCGGTCGGCCGGAGCTCGCCGACACGGTGTGGCTCGACGAGCTCCCGGGCGCCGATACGCCGAGCCGCCGCGCCGTCCGCGACGCCATCGTGAGCGATCTCGCCGCGCGCGCGAGCGCCGGCTGACGCGGCGACGGCGCGCGAGCCCGCGAAGCGCGGGTCGCCGCGTGCCGACGTCTACGCGCGCCGCAGCGCGCGTCGCATCGCGTCGAGCGGCGCGCGCACGCCCGTCCACGCCTCGAACGACGCCGCTCCCTGATGGAGGAGCATGCCGATCCCGTTCGCGGTCGGGCGGCGCAAGCGAGCGGCGGGAGCGAGGAACGGCGTCTTCCGCGCGGTGTAGATCAGGTCGTAGAAGAGGCAGTCGTCGCGGGTGACGTCGTACGCGAGCGGCACGAACCGCTCGCCGCGCATGCCGACCGGCGTCGTGTTCACGACGACGCCCGCGTCGGCGAGCGTCGCGCGCGCGCCCGCGCGGCCCGGGGCGAGCTCCGCGAGGTCGACGGCCGCGAGCTCCGCCGAGACGACGGGCGCGAGCGCGCGCGCGAGCTCCGCCGCCTGCTCCGGGCGGCGTGCGGCGATCGCGACCCGGCGGGCGCGCCGCCCGAGCGCGACGACCGCGGCGCGCGCCGAGCCGCCGGCGCCGAGCACCACCGCGCTCGCGAGCCGCCGCTTCGCGAGGCCGACCGCAGAGAGGTCGCGGTCGAGGCCGAGCACGTCGGTGTTGTCGCCCTCGAGGACGCCGTCGCGATTCGCGATCGAGTTGACCGCCCCGCACGCCCGCGCGCGCTCCGTCAGCCGGTCGACGTGCGGTATCACCGCCTGCTTGTGGGGAACCGTCACGTTCACGCCGCGGATGCCGAGCGCGCGAACCCCCGCGAGCGCGGGGCCGACGTCGCGCGAATCCACGCGGAAGGCGACGTAGACGTACGGGAGGCCGGCGGCGCGGAAGGCCGCGTTGTGCATCGCCGGCGATCGCGAGTGCGCGACCGGGTCGCCGAGGACGGCCACGACCGCGGTGCGGCCGTCGATCGGGGTCGCGCGGCGCGCCATGCGAGGCCGCGTTGTAGCCGCCGCGCGGCGGCCCGCCAAATGCCGCGGCCGACGTGTGCGCGAGCGGCAGCGCGGCCTGCCCTCACTCCGCCGCGACGCGTCTGCTAGCGTTCCATGGGACACCAACGGGAAGAGAGGAGCCGCTTTCTTTGGACGTTCAGAAGATCCTCGTCATGAACGGCGGGGGGGACGCTCCCGGCCTGAACGCGGTCATCCGCGCAGCGGTCAAGCGCGCGATCCTGGGCTACGACTGGGAGGTCGTCGGAAGCATCGAGGCCTTCAACGGCGTCCTGGACGACCCGATGCGCATCATGAAGCTCGACCTGCATTCGGTGGTCGGGCTCCTCATGCGCGGCGGCACGATCCTCGGCACGTCGAACCAGGGCGGCCCGTTCGAGTTCCCGGCGCGCCGGCCCGACGGCGAGATCGAGGTCGTCGACCGCTCCGACGAGCTCATCCGCCGCCTGCACCGGATCGGCGTCGACGCGGTCGTGTCGATCGGCGGCGACGGCTCGCAGCGCATCGCGCAGGGGCTCTTCGAGAAGGGCCTGCCGGTCGTCGGCGTGCCGAAGACGATCGACAACGACCTCGGCGCGACCGAGATGACGTTCGGCTTCCAGACGGCCGTCGAGACCGCGACCGACGCGATCGACAAGCTCCACACGACCGCCGAGAGCCACGACCGCGTCATCATCGTCGAGGTCATGGGGCGCGACGCCGGCTGGATCGCCCTCTCGGCCGGGCTCGCCGGCGGCGCCGACACGATCCTCATCCCCGAGATTCCGTTCGAGGTCGACCACATCGCGTTGCACGTCAAGCGGAGACGGAAGGCCGGCCACCACTTCGCGATCATCGTCGTCGCCGAGGGCGCGTTCCCGCTCGGCGGCACGGCGCTCACCGTGAAGCAGCGCGAGCCGGGCCACCCGAACCCGATCCTGGGCGGCGTCGGGCGCTGGCTCGGCGACGAGCTCGAGGTGCGAGGCTTCAAGCACACGCGCTGTTGCGTCCTCGGCCACATCCAGCGCGGCGGAATCCCGGTCCCGATGGACCGCCTCCTCGCCACCCGCTACGGCGTCGCGGTGGTCGACCTGATCGCCGAGGGGAAGTTCGGCCACATGGTCGCCCTCCGCGGCGACGACATCGTCTCCGTTCCCATCCGCGACGCGATCTCGCACTACCGGAACGTCAACCTCGACCACAACCTCGTCCGAACCGCGCGCGGCCTCGGCGTCTGCCTCGGCGACCGGGTGCCTGCGAGCTAGCTTGAGTCGCGCACGCGCCGCCGCGGGCGGCGCGGTCAGGCGCCAGCACGTCGCGAACATCGCATGCTGCCGCAGCGACGCGCGGCGAGCCGCGCGAGCGGCCACCGGCACAGTTCAGCGGGTAAACGGTCCCGTTCGCCCGGCACCGCGCTGCCTGCGGCGGGGGCGTCGCGTGTGCGAGCACCGGCAGCGACGTTGGAGGAGGCGGCCTTCCTTCACCATGAGACAACAAAAGGCCGCCTCCGACAGGAGCGCCGGGCTCGCACACGCGACGCTCCCGCCGCGCTCCACCGTCCCCACGTCACGTGACCGCGTCGCGCGCACCAGCGGTCGGCGCGTCGCTGAGCTCACGACCGACCGCGCTTCGGCACGAACCAGATTCGAATGCGCGGCCCCGGCCGCAGCAGCGTCTCCGCGCCGACGATCGGCACGAAGTTCAAATCGCCCGGCTCGTAGCCGCGGTCGGCCGCGACGCGCTCGATCGGGAAGTCGGCGCGCAGCTCCGCGCCGGCCTCGAGCGCGCGCACGACGCCGGCCGACGTGACGACCCTCCCGAAGCGCGGGCTCGGGTGCTCGGCGGTGACGACGATCGCGCCGCGGAACGGCGCCAGCGGATCGCGATCGGCGTCGGGCCCGGTGCGGAGCGCGTTCACCCATCGCCACTGGCGCGGGAAGGTCGGCGGTAGCCGCCGCTGGATCTCGCTGGCGAGCGATGCATCGATCGCCTTCGGGACTTGGACCGGACGCGGCAGGTCGGGCGCGGCGTAAGCGGCCCAGATCGGCCCGGGGAGGAACATCGTGTCGTCCGGCGACGCGTTGGCGCGGAGCCAGGCGGCTGCCGCGACGCGCGTGTCCTCGACCGCGAGGAGGCGCAGGTACGCGAGCGTCGGACGGAGCTGCAGCGCGACGACGAGAACCGCGATCGCGGCGCGGGCGCCGGCGCGCGGCACGGCGCCGAGCGCGTAGGCGGCGAGGACCGCCAGGCAGGGAGCGAGCGGCAGCGCGTAGCGGTTGTAGACCAGGTTGCTGCGCGCGACGATGGCCGCGTAGATCGCGGCGAACGCGATGACCGGCAGGAGCGCGCGCTCCCTCCGGAAGAGCCCACGTGCGACGCCGAGGATCGCCAGCGCGATCAGCGCGACGCCGTAGCCGTTTCCGAGGACGGCGGACAGCGGATAGCGCGGCGGCGCGTCCTCCAGGAGCCGCGGCAGGACGCCGTACAGCAGATCGAGGTGGAACCGCAGGAACGCCGCGAACCGCAACGGCTCGAGGACGATCGCGGGGCTCAGAACGAGGACGGCCGCGACGCTCGCGAGCCCGGCGACGACCGCGCGCGTCGCGCGCTCGGCGAACGGCGTCGGACCCGGGGCGGCTAAGAGGGCCGCAACGATCGCGACGCCGGCGATCGCGTCGTTCTGCTTGAACGAGACCGCCGCGCCGAGGAACGCTCCGGCGAGCGCGATCGAGAGCCGCGAGCCGCTTCGCGAGTGCTCGGCGCAAGCCCACAGGAGGCCGGCGATCGCCGCGACCGGCGGCGCGTCCCACATCCCGTGGTGGAACTCGCGTACGAAGCCGAACGACGACCCGAGGAGCGCGAGCGCGATCAGTCCGATCGTTCCGTCCGCGACGGTCGCGCCGAGCCGCCGAACCGCGAAGAGCGCGCCGACCCCGCAGAGCATCGCGAGCGCACGGGCGAGCGTCCGGAAGGGGCGCGGGTCGCGCGCCCAGGCGACGAGGAAATCGAAGCGATCCGCGGTCGAGCCGGAAAGGTGCGCCGCCGCGAGCGCGCCCTCGTAGGCGAACCGAAGCGCGTTCGTCAGACCCGACGGGTACTGCAGCGAGAGCGGCGACCAGCCGCCGCGGACGAAGTCGTAGAGGGACAGCGCGACCGGGAAGTCCTGGTCCGGATTCTGGTACGGCAGGTGGAGCGGGTAGAAGAGGAGGAGCACCGCGCCCGCGATGACCGCTGCCGCGACCCAGCGCGGTGGCCCGACCGGCTCTGCGGCCGCGTTCGGCGCTTCCCACGAAGCCCCGCGATCGTCCTCCTGCGACGCTGCCGCCGGGACGCCGGCGGCCGTGCCCTGGAGAGCCGTCATCGCGGCCGATCTTCCGGGCGGCCGCCGCGAAACTCAACCGACCGCTCGGGCGCGACGGACGGCGTTTGTAGAAAGGCGGTCCGGCGAACTTACAAGCCGGCGCGCGATCGCGAGCGGCCCCCCCCGCCCCCGCCAAACACCGTCCGCGTCGCCCGCAACGGCCACACCGGCGGCCGTTTTGCATGGAAAGGTCCGGCAACGGGCTCTCTTCGGCGGTCGCGCGATGGCGACCCCCGGGCATGGGCCGCAGCGCGCTCGTGAGCTCGGTGTCGAGCCGCGGGCGGTCCGGAGGAAGGTGAATGAAAGCGACCGACCTGCTGAAGCGGCAACACCGCGACGTGAAGAAGCTCTTTCGCGAGGCCAAGAAGGCGAGCCCGCGGGAGCGCAGGCGCGTGCTCGACGAGATCGCGAGCCAGCTCGAAGCGCACATGAAGATCGAAGAGGAGAGCTTCTACCCCGCGGTGCGCGAGATCGGCACCAAGAAGGCCGAGGAGATGGTCCCGGAGGCGTACGAGGAGCACCACGTCGTCGCGCTCGTGATCGGCGAGCTTCCCCAGGTGGACCCGAACGACGAGCGCTTCGAGGCGAAGATGACGGTCCTGGAGGAGCTCGTCGAGCACCACGTCGAGGAGGAGGAGAAGGAAATGTTCAAGCTCGCCGAGAAGCTCGGCTCGGAGCGCCTCTCCGAGCTCGGCGAGATGCTCCAGCAAGGCTTCGAGCGCTTCGTCCAGGGCGGACGGGGGCGCCCGACCGCTTCGGCCGCAGCCGGTCGCTGACGGCGACCCCGCAGGCCGCTACGAGCCGCTCTCTTCGTAGGTGAGCGTCGTGCGACCGGGGATCGCGCCGTCCGCGACCAGGCGGTCCGCGGCGGCGCGATCCCCGCGCGCGTACAGATCGAGGAAGTCGAGCACGATCGCGAAGAACTCGTCGAAGTCGCTGCGCGGGTCGGCGGTGTCGAAGCCGATTTCCTCGATGCCGTGTCCGCCGCCGAGGTTCGTGACGAGCCACTTCGGCGGCGCGGCCGTCTGGTAGGCGGCGAGGCCGAGCGAGTACGGAATGGTGTCGTCGCGGTCGCCGTGGATGAATAGCGCGGGGACGCCGGCGACGTCGAAGCCGCCCGGAAACGGGAACAGGAAGCCGGAGATCGAGATCACGGCGTCGATCCGGTCGTCGCGACAGCAGCGGCCGTAAGACACGCCAAGGGACGTGATCGCGCCCAGGGAGCTTCCGAGGAGCGCGACGCGATCGCCGTCGACGCGCCCGGCGAGGTCACCGGCTTTTGCGTCGCCGCCATCGCCTTCGCGCGCGTCGCCGAGCCGGATGATCTCGCCGATCACGAAGCTCGCATCGGCGGGTTGGTTCACGACGTCGTCGGCATGATCGCCGCCGTCGGGCGCGCTCGAGCTCGTGAGCGGGTACGCCGGCGCGACGGCGACGTAGCCGGCGCGCGCGAGAGCCTCCAGCACGTGCGCGAAGCGCGCCGGGTGCGAGCGCAAGCCGTGGCTCAGGAGCACGATCGGCGACCGCCCGTCGCGGAGCGGGTAGTAGACGTCGGTCGCGATCGCGCGCGACGGCGAGCCGGGCGTGGTCTGCGTCGCGGCGGTTGGCCGGGTCGTGTCGACGAGCTCGAGCGTCGTCATCGCGACGTCGAACGGCGGAGCCGCGCCGCCCGGACCGGCTCCGCCGCCGTCCGAGCAGCCGGCGGCCAGCATGATGCCGGCCGCGATGAGCACGGGGCCGAGCCGAGGAGGGATTTCGTGCAAGCGGGAGAGACGCACGGCGCGACAGGCTACCCGGGTGCCGCGAGCCCGCCAAGCGCTGCGACGCGGGCTCGCGGGTGGGCTCAGACCCGATCGGCGGCGCGCGGCGGCGCCGCGGCCGAGCCGACGTTCCAGGGAAGTCCCAGGACTCCGACGGCACGGGGGCCATCCCGACGCGCTATCCGAGCGGCAGACCGACTCAACGCGCGCGATTCGACGAACGCGGACGCGCCCCCGGGGACGGCGCAGCGGGCGAGGACTCGCCTCGCCCGCTGCGGTCGCGAGACGTTACTTCCGAGCCACGCCGCCGCGATTCGCGCTCGCCGCGGAGGGCGGCACGGCGACGCTCGCGGCCGAAGGCTTGCCGGCGCCGAGGCCGGCGTTGGCACCGGCCGGCGACGCACCCGCCGCCGACGAGCCGCCGTTGGCGGCTGCGGCCGCGCCGTTCGCGGGCGCATTGCCGTTCGTCGCGGCCGTCGGCGCTGCTCCTGCCGCAGCCGCCGCCGCCGCGGCGCGCTGGCCGCCGCGCGCGGGCACGCCGAACTTGACGCGGATCTTCGCCTCGACCTTCTCGGCGACGTCCTGGTGGTCGCGCAGGAAGTCCTTCGCGTTCTCGCGGCCCTGCCCGATCCGTTCGCCGTCGAACGCGTACCACGAGCCGGACTTCTCTATGATGCCGGCGTCCGCGCCGAGATCGACGATCTCGCCGTCGCGCGAGATGCCCTTCCCGTAGAGGATGTCGAACTCGGCCTCTCGGAACGGCGGTGCCACCTTGTTCTTGACGATCTTCACCTTGGTGCGGCTGCCGATGACCTCGTCGCCCTGCTTGATCGCGCCGATGCGCCGGATGTCCATCCGGACCGAGGCGTAGAACTTGAGAGCGTTGCCGCCGGTCGTCGTCTCGGGGTTCCCGAACATGACGCCGATCTTCATGCGGATCTGGTTGATGAAGACGACGATCGTCCGGGAGCGCGCGATCGTCGCGGTGAGCTTCCGGAGGGCCTGCGACATGAGCCGCGCCTGGAGGCCCATCTGCGGGTCGCCCATGTCGCCCTCGAGCTCGGCGCGCGGCACGAGCGCGGCGACGGAGTCGACGACGAGGACGTCGAGCGCGCCCGAGCGGACGAGCGTCTCGGCGATCTCGAGCGCCTGCTCGCCGTTGTCGGGCTGTGAGATCAGCAGGTCCTCGAGCTTGACGCCGAGCTTCCGGGCGTAGCCGGTGTCGAGGGCGTGCTCGGCGTCGATGAAGGCGCATATGCCGCCCTCCTTCTGCGCCTCGGCGGCGACCTGGAGCGCGAGGGTGGTCTTGCCCGACGACTCCGGCCCGTAGATCTCGACCACGCGGCCGCGCGGCAGGCCGCCGACGCCGAGCGCCATGTCGAGCGACAGCGAGCCGGTCGAGATCGTGGCGATGTCGCGCTCGACGGCGTCGTCGCCGAGCTTCATGATCGCGCCCTTGCCGAACTGCTTCTCGATCTGGCTGATCGCCAGCTCTACCGCCCGATCCCGATTTGCATCCATCTGCTTACCTTCCCCCATCTGCCGCCTGCCCTGAGTTCATCGCTTCGTCGCCATGGGACGGGTCGCCGCGGCCGCGTGCCCGATGCCGGGCTCCGTACCACCGCCGCGTTCGCGCTTTCCGGCCCGCGTACCCGTCGCCCGTGCATCGTTTCGCTCGCCCGCCGCATGTTTCGCTTTTTCTTCGTATCACCTCCGGAAGCCGGATTCCAGCACGGGTAGACCGAGCGCCCAGCGCCGGACCCAGTCGAGCGCGAGCTGCGACGTGAGGAGCTTCACCCAGTCCCGCGTGCCCCAGAGCTGGTGACGGCGCGACACGAGCATCCCGTCCGCGGAGAGCGCGAAGCAGACGGTGCCGACGGGCTTGTCCGGCGTCCCGCCGTCGGGCCCGGCGATCCCGGTCGTCGCGACCGCGACCGATGCCCCCGAGCGCCGGCGCGCGCCCTCCGCCATCGCGCGCGCCGTCTCCTCGCTCACCGCGCCGAACTCCTTCAGCGTCTCGCGCGGCACGCCGAGCACGTCCATCTTGGCGGCGTTCGTATACGTCACGTAGTCCGCGATGAAGTAGGCCGAGCTCCCCGCGACCTCGGTCACGCGGTGTCCGACCAGGCCCCCGGAGCACGACTCCGCGATCGCGAGCGTCGCGCCGCGCTCGCGGAGGGCGTCCCCGACCGCGGCCTCCATCGTCTTCTCGCCCTCCGCGAACACGACCGGCCCGAGCGCGGCGCGCACCCGTTGCCCGACCTCGGCGAGGCGCGCCTCGGCGCGGCCGGGCTGGTCGCGGACGAGGAGCTTCACGGAGATCTGCGGGAAGCTCGCGCGGAAGCTCAGCCGCGCCTCCTCGGGCCGGACGACCGCGTTCACCGCCTCGTCGAGCGCGGACTCGCTCATGCCGAAAGTCTGGAACGTCCGGGTGAGGATGACGTCGGTCGATCCCCGGAGCTCGCGGATCCAGGGCGCGACCTGGTCGTCGAACATCGGCTTCATCTCGCGCGGCACGCCCGGCATCACGACGAGGTGGCGCGTGACGGTCGCGGCGTCGCGCGCGCCCAGGGCAACGAGCCGGCGCTCGCAGGTGACGCGGTAGCCGGGCGCGGTGCCGAGCGGGTTCTCGAGGATCACCGCGCTCTTCGGGAATTGCGCCTGGCGGAGGTTGTTCTCCGGCATCACCCTGCCGAGCCGCGCGAACAGCTGCCTGATCTTCTCGGCGGACGCTTCGTCGAAGCGGAGCGGCTCGCCGAGCACTTCCGCAACGGTCTCGGTCGTGAGGTCGTCGCTGGTCGGCCCCAGGCCGCCCGTCGAGACCACGAGGTCGCCGAGCTCGAACGCGCGCTCCCAGGCCCACGCGATGCGGTCGCGATGGTCGCCCGCCACGAGCACGGCCACGACATCGAGCCCGAGCGAGAGACACCGGTCGGCGAGCCACTGCGCGTTGGTGTCTGCGATCTTGCCCGTCGTGAGCTCGTCGCCGGTCGAGAGGAGGACGACCTTCTCCAGCATGGCGTCACCAAAGCACGAGACGAGCCGCGACGTTAGCGTAGATGCCGCTCACCACGTCGTCGAGCACGACGCCCGCTCCGCCGGCGACCCGCCGGTCGATCGCGCTCGCCGGCCACACCTTCACGACGTCGAACACGCGAAACAGCACGAACGCGACCGCGATCCCCCAAGCCGTCCGCGGCAACCCCGCGAGCGCAACCAGCATCCCGAGAACCTCGTCGACGACGATCCGCCCGCTATCGTGCTCGCCCATCGCGGCGTCCGCCTCCGCGGCGATCCAGACCGCCATCGCGACCGCCAACACGAGCGCGCCCACAGTGGCCCCGCCGAGCGTCGAGAGAAACGGGAGGCCGAGAAAGATCGGGATCGCGAGCAAGCTGCCGAACGTCCCCGGCGCAAACGGAACGTTCCCGACGCCGAAGCCGGTCGCCAGAAGAACCATGAGCCGCCGCCGCGCGATCCGCGGCTTCTAGGTGCGCGCCCACCGGCAGTCAAGCGTCGTCGGCGCAACCGCTGTCCCACGCGCGGACGCCATCGCCGACGCAGCCGGAGCCGTGTTTGCGGGCAAGCGAGCGACTGTCGAACGAGCGGGGCCATTCCAATTCGCCCCCGTGCGGTGCTCGCGCAGGCAGCTATCGCTGCCCGCGCTCCGCTCCTCCGATGGGCCTCGTCGCCGCGGCAAAGCCGCGAGGCTATTCCCATTCGCCCCCGTGCGGTGCTC
>Ga0070741_10002934_pt1 | contig 44007 bp, 37 predicted proteins | sample Coa_R1_4_FD_66440 | JGI IMG/M metagenome (GOLD analysis project Ga0070741, IMG submission 66440) | Surface soil microbial communities from Centralia Pennsylvania, which are recovering from an underground coalmine fire - Coalmine... | ecosystem: Environmental > Terrestrial > Soil > Unclassified ... | reverse complement strand
CGCCTTCGCATGGCGAAGACGAATACTCCCTCAGGATGACAATATTGGGTCAAAAGAAAAGTTCTGACCAGTTAAGTTCGGATTGTCGCCAGTTGCATTGCGGACGGGCGGGACGCCCGTCGCTACATTAATAATTAGGAATAACTATTTTCAAGCGGCATTCTGGAAGTATTTATGCGAAGGGTAGGGATCCGTCGACTCGTGTTCGTCTTCGCGTGCGAAGACGAAACTCCCTCAGGAAGACAATAATTAGGTTGGCGAAGAAGACGAAATTAGTTGGCAGAAAATAGATCTAGGCGCTGGCGGCTTCTTCGGATCCCAGGGGCAGGAAGTATTGCGTTCCTTTAATCGGCTCGGAGACCTTTCTTAGCAATTGCTGGAGGTCCTCGTTTCTTTCCACGAAGTCGATTTCCGACGTATTCACGATTAGTAGATCCGAAGATGTGTAGTGGAAGAAGAAGTGTTCGTAGGCTTTGATCACTTCTTCAAGATAATCGTCGTTGATAGCCTTTTCTCCCGGCGCATTCTTTTTCTTGAGACGCTTCTTCAATACTTCGGGAGTGGCTTGCAGATAAATCACCAGATCAGGTGTGGGAATCTGCTCGCGAAAATAATTGTAGTAGCGATTGTAGATGGCGAGTTCCTCGTCTGTCAGATTCAAACAAGCGAAGAGCTTGTCTTTTTCGAGGATGAAATCCGTGATAACAGTTTTTTGCGAGTGCGGCCCGAGATCGAGAGCACGAAGTTGCTCAAAGCGGCGAATCAAAAATGCAAATTGAGTTTGGAATCCCGCGCCACGCTCGCCTTTGTAGAATGCGGTTAGAAACGGGTTCTCTTCGGCTTCCATAACGCGTTGGGCGTTCAGGCGTTCGGACAAAATGCCAGCCAAGGTGCTTTTGCCGACCCGAATCGGTCCTTCTACAGCAATATAGCGGGGTAGTTCAAAAAGATTCGCCATGGACTTGGGGGCTCAGCTCGATAGGGCAGGATATATCGATAGAGGGCGGCACGCAATTGAGAGAAGAGTAAACCTGAGGATTTCCTTATCACTGAGACACGAAAGCACAGAAAAAGACTTAGAGGTGTGAGCTATAACTTAAATATTATGGTTTTCTCCGTGACTCTGTGCCTCGGGTGGTGAAATAAGCAGGCGCATTTACAATGGCGCATCATGCTTGGGCCAGTTCTCAGTGCGGCGGGTTTTGCGGTGGTTTCTGCTGGGTACCAATCAATGGCGCCCACCGGGCAGTGGTATGGGCGGACTTTTATTGGAGTAAATCGCAAATCGCGGCAGTTAGCGCTGACATATGATGATGGGCCGAATGATCCTTATACGCGACGGTTGCTGGAAGTATTGGCAAAGCACAATGTGCGGGCTACGTTTTTTTTGATTGGGAAGTTTGTTCAGCAACGGCCGGACATCGTGCGTGATCTGGTTCAGGCCGGCCACGTTGTTGGGAATCATACGTTTACACATCCACTGTTGATTTTTAAAACGGGTGTACAGGTACGAGATGAGATTTTGCAATGCAAGCGCGCGATTACGGACGCCGTTGGAGAGCATTCGAACTTGTTTCGACCGCCTTTTGGGGGAAGGAGACCGGTAACGCTGCGAGTTGTTCGCGAACTTGGACTCGATCCGGTGATGTGGAACGTGACGGGATATGACTGGAGTGCGCCGCCAGCGGAGCACATTGAACGAAAGGTGAGCGCGCAAGTTCGCGGAGGGAACGTAATTCTGTTGCATGATGGCGGACATAAAGCTTTGGGCGCTGATCGGTCGAGCACGGTGCGCGCGACAGAGCAGTTGATTGCTAAATACAAAGCTGAGGGATACGAGTTCGTGACCATGCCCGAGATGATGGTGAGAGGCAGGTAATTTTTCACCACGGAGACACAGAGATCAGGGAGGAAATTTCTTTTGAGGCGATCAGCTAGTTTCAGTGGATCGGCTTCAAAGAAAGCAAAAAGCAGGTTCCTCGACACGTTCTCGCCGTGCAAGCACGGCTGTGAACGGCTCGGAATGACAAAATGTTTTTAAGTCTGGTTGATCAAGCGGTGGTGGTTGCGAATGCCTGCCTGGCCGCTTCTATCGTCTTGCTAATATCTTCTTCGGTGTGGACTGCGCTCATGAAGGCCGCTTCGAATTGCGAGGGTGGTAAGTATACGTTCTGATCGAGCATCGCCCGGAAGAATCTTCCAAATGCTTCGGTGTCGGACTTTACTGCTGAATCCCAGTCGGTAACTGGGCCTTGGGTGAAGAACCAGGTGAACATCGAGCCTACACGATTGTGACAGACTGGCACTCCTGCTTCTTTCGCTATGGCCGCCACTCCGGCGACCAGTTCGGCACTAAGTTTTTCCAGACGCGGATAAATTTCGTCTTTGTGATCGCGAAGATAAGTCAGAGTGGCAAGTCCGGCAGCCATCGCCAGCGGATTTCCGGAGAGAGTTCCCGCCTGATACATGGGGCCCAGAGGCGCGACCAAATCCATAATCTCCGATGGTCCGCCGTAGCCTCCTACGGGCAAACCTCCGCCGATGATTTTGCCCATTGTCGTCAGGTCGGGATTAATTCCATAAAGTTGTTGTGCGCCACCAAAAGCCAAGCGGAATCCGGTCATCACTTCATCAAAGATGAGCACGGTGTTCTCTCGCTTTGTAATTGCACGCAGGGCAGCCAGATATCCTCCCGAGGCTGGGACGCAGCCCATGTTACCGACTACGGGCTCGACAATCACACACGCGATTTGGTGTTTAAATTTCGCGAAGGCTTGTTCCAAAACTTCCAGGTCATTGAACCTGAGGGCCAAAGTGAATTGGGTAAACTCTTCGGGAACACCCGCCGAGCCGGGAATTCCCAGCGTCGCTATGCCGGAGCCGGCTTTTACCAGCAATGCGTCGGCGTGTCCGTGATAACAGCCTTCAAATTTCACGATGTATTTGCGTTTGGTGTAAGCCCGGGCGAGGCGAATCGCGGACATAGTCGCTTCTGTACCGGAGCTCACGAAGCGGACCTTCTGCATGTGCGGAAAAGCGGAGATCACGATTTCCGCGAGATCAGCTTCGGCGGGAGTTGATGCGCCAAAACTGGTTCCGTTGCAGGCGGCATTCATGATGGCTTCAACGACGGCAGGAGCTGCGTGGCCGAGGATCTGCGGACCCCATGATCCGATGTAGTCGATTAGCTCGTTGCCGTCTGCATCCCACAGATGCGAGCCCTGGCCGCGGACGATAAACGGCGGATCGCCGCCAACCGAACGAAATGCACGCACAGGGGAGTTGACTCCGCCGGGAATGAACTGCTCGGCGCGTTGCTGCAATTGGCGCGAAAGGTCGGTTTTGCGGGGCATTGGGCTCCTATAACAATGCACCAATATAGTAGCAGCGGAGGAACTCTGGAAGTAACGGCGAGGCAAGACGAGGGTTACCCGGCCTAGTGGCTGACAGTGTGGCTGCTACACGCGGATGGATTCATGGGAAATTAACAATCTGGCAATAGTCCTGCAATACATGGGCGGTAGGCTGTTCTAAGTACACGCCCTTCTAACCGGGAGGGTTTAAAGGACGGCCTCGGGGGGCTCCGGGCCGTCCTTTAACTTTGCTGTTGCCGCCCGATTAGCGTGCCTCAACACCGACCTTAACTTTGCAAGCAGGCGGCCAGTCCAATCTTGTATCGAACTCCAGCGAGTACATATCCAGGCAAGGCTGTTTAGTTAACCATAGTTAACATGATGTATATTTAAACTGATTATGCGTGGCGAGCGAAATGGATATTCGCCACGGTCCATTTTGCGATAAATAATTGCCAATCCTAAGAATAAACCTGCGCCTTGTTTATAAAATCGCCTGGAGTTGCGGGCTAACGTTGATTTTGCTGGTGTCAGCGGTCTACGGTCAGTCGGGTGCTTCGGTCGATTCGCCGGAGAATTCCCTTTCAGCAGATGATCCCGCTGTCACCATGTTTTCCCATTCGGCGACTACACGCTATTGGATTTCGGGGCAGGACAACATTATTTTTCAGTATCATCCGTCTTTTTATGCGAAGTACAGCGGGCCGAACAGCCTGCATTCGCACGCCGAGTGGGCTGTGTCGAATGTTTCCACTTTGTATCTTGGTTATCAGTTGAACAGCACAACAGAAGTGTTCTTCGATTTGGAGGAAGCCAGCGGCGGCGGACTCACGGATGCGCTCGGTTTGGCAGGAGAAACCAATATCGACGTGGTGCGCAACCCGCTACTTTCGAAGGCGCCTTATGTTGCACGGGTGATGTTGCGGGAAATTATTCCGTTGAGCAATGAGACCGTTGAGGTCCCGCGCGGGCCGCTGAATTTGGCGACTCGTCTTCCGGTTCGCCGCCTGGAATTACGCGCCGGCAAGTTTGCTGTACCCGATTTTTTGGACGTCAATGCGATTGGCAGCGATAGCCATTTTCAATTCATGAATTGGACGCTGGTCAACAATGGGGCTTACGACTATGCCGCCGATACTCGCGGATACACTTTCGGGGTGTTCGCCGAATATCACGACCGCAATTGGGCGTTCCGATTTTCTGAGGCGCTGATGCCGACGGTCGCCAATGGTCCGGATTTGCAGTGGAACTTGCGGAGAGCGCGCGGAGAGAATTATGAGCTAGAACTGCATCCGAAGATCGGAGCGAATCGCGATACCATTGTGCGGTTTTTGGGCTATGAGAATCACGCGAATATGGGAGTGTACCGGGACGCGGTGAAAAACTTTCTGGCGGGAAGCACTCCGGTTCCGGAGATCAAAGCTCATCCATTGCAAACGACCGTAAAGTACGGCTTCGGAGTCAACGTGGAGCATGTGTTCACGCCGGAGCTGCGCGGCTTTGCCCGCTGGGGATGGAATGAAGGGCAGCATGAGTCGTTTGCGTACACCGAGGTTGATCAAACGGTAGCTTTCGGCGCGGACTTCATCGGACAGAGGTGGCATCGCAAATTCGATAAAGTTGGGGCCGCGTTCGTGACAAACGGAATTTCAGCCGATCATCAGCATTACTTAGAGCTGGGTGGAAAAGGCTTTTTGTTAGGCGATGGCGGACTGAACTATGGACGCGAAAATATTGTTGAGAGCTACTACACGGCGCATGTTTGGCGCGGAATATTTATAGGACCGGATCTGCAACACGTCAATAATCCCGGTTACAACCGGGATCGAGGACCGGTGTGGTTCCCAGGATTCCGTTTTCATGTGGAATTCTAGGAAAGACTTTGCCCGAAAAGAGCGCGAAGAAAAGCCGCAAAGGCCACGAAGAAAACCGGAAGAAAGATTTTAAAAATACCGCAGCTTCGGAAGGAGTTGCGATTCACGGCTCGGGAAGATTTTTCTCTTTCCAATTCACGAACAATTCATCCGGCTGCGATATTTCTGCAACAAATGATCACTACTCTGTAATTGTTCGACCCCTTCTAACCGGGAGGGCTTTAAACAAGGACGGGCCTCGGGGGCTCCGGGCCGTCTTAAGTTCCTGTACCTGTCAAGGGCAGTTTTTGAGCAGGAAGTCGAATCAGTATACTTGCTTGCTTGACTTATTCTTTTTCTTTATCCAAACGACGTGCTTAATACTTGGGCATCTTGGGATCGACTCTATCGGCCCAGGCCAGGATTCCTCCCGCCATATTTCTGACTTTTTTGAATCCAGCTTGACGCAGGAAGTCTACCGCTTTACCGCTTCTTACTCCGCTGCGGCAATGAGCCACGATCTCACGGCTGGAGTCGAGTTCGCCTACGCGCTTCGGCAGATCGCCCAACGGGATCAGATGGCCGCCGATGTTGCATATCTGGTATTCGTGCGGCTCGCGCACATCGAGCACGAAAATATCCTCGCCTGCATCCAGACGGCGCTTTAGATCTTCAACCTGTATGTCGGATGTATCTGCTGCCACCTCGGCCTCCTCACCACGAATTCCACAAAACTGCTCGTAGTCTATCAGCTTGGTAATCGTGGGATGAGTTCCGCAAACCGGGCAATCGGGATTCTTGCGCAGCTTGAGTTGACGGAAGGTCATGGCGAGGGCATCGACCAATAACAGACGTCCGATGAGCGGTTCGCCCGAGCCAAGGATGAGCTTGATTACTTCGGTAGCTTGAATCACTCCGAGAAGGCCAGGAAGAATGCCGAGCACCCCACCTTCCGCGCATGAGGGAACAAGTCCCGGCGGTGGCGGCTCTGGATATAGGCAGCGATAGCATGGACCTTCTTCAGTTCCGAAGATGCTGGCTTGTCCTTCAAAGCGAAAGATCGATGCGTAGACGTTCGGTTTGCCTGAGATCACGCAGGCATCGTTTACCAGGTAGCGGGTGGGAAAATTGTCGGTGCCATCGGCAATGATGTCGAAGTCTTTGAAAATTTCGAGCGCGTTGTCACTGGAAAGACGCGTGTCGAATTTCTTGATATTGATGAAGGGATTCATCGCCTGTAGCTTCTCGGCGGCGGAGTCGAGCTTCTTGTGTCCGACATCACGCGTTGAATGGATGATCTGGCGCTGTAGGTTGGTGTAATCGACCACATCGAAATCAACAATGCCGAGCGTGCCTACTCCCGCCGCTCCCAAGTAAAGAGCGAGTGGGGACCCGAGCCCGCCTGCGCCGATGCAGAGCACGCGCGCGTTCTTAATCTTCAGCTGACCTTCCATGCCGACTTCGGGCATGATCAAGTGACGCGAGTAGCGCTGGATCTCATCGTTGGAAAGAGTTGTTGCATTGGCGGTTTCGGGTTTGATTTCGGCGATGGTGGACATGAGAACCTCAAAAATGATGCAATCTTAAGATTTTGTATGGCGAATTCCGATCTTGTGAAAGCCCAACGACGGACGACTAACGACAACGGGGGCAACAACAGCGGATTGTAAGCGCAGTGGTCATTTCGGCAATCAGCTTCGCGTTATTCAACTCCGGCCTCCGGCAATCGAGGGGACTATAGAAATGTTATCACCGTCGTTCACCGCTGTGGCTTCTTTCTGCATATAGCGCACGTCTTCGTCGTTCAGGTAGACATTGACGAAAGCGCGCAGTTTGCCGTCGTCGGTATATAGATGGCGGCGCAAGTCGGGATGCTGCGAAACGAGGTCGGTGAGAGCTTCGCTGACGGTACCTCCCTTAACGTCAACGGCAGGCTGTTTGCCGGTGTACTGGCGTAAAGGCGTAGGAATGTGGACCTTTGTCATAGACTGTAATGATGCCACAGGAAGGGTGGAAGATGCAGGCGGCTTTGTAGCGTGGGGACAAAGACACGACCTTCCGCGAGGATCGGAAATCTTTTTTGTTAGAGAAAGAATGTATCTTGACACGAATTGCCAGCGAATATGGGAGCAAGAATTCTAGTGAAGTTTCGCTTGGGCGTGGCTTTTTAACATGACCGCACATTAGGGTGTAAGAACATCAATCGACGCAATATTCATGGGCGCGATATCCCGCGATATTCATGGGCGCGATATCCATGGAAGAGCGGCGCCTTCAGCGCCGCGCAATCTGCCTGACAAATGAGACGCGGCCCTGTAAGGGCCGCTCTTCCACGCGAGAAGTCAATCCTCAGCTCCAGAAATTCGATCCAAAGATTACCGAGTGCGGTTGAGACGGTTTTGCCTTTTCGTCGCTGTTTTTCGAAAACCTAGAACTTAAGCAGAAGTTATCCCAAAAAGTACGCAATCAAAATATGAGTGTACTAGTAAAAAGCGTGTTACTTTACGATGCAAAATATTCAACACCTCCGGCCTTATTCTTCCCGTTTCGGCCCTGATTTCACCCGATTTCCTGACACCTATGCAGGAAATGCAAAAATCGTTGTCAAGCCCCCTTTGGCCCGCGATTCCTCCGAAGCTCATCATTCCATGGACAATATAAAGTACGAAAGTGTGGCGCAATTTCCCTATCCAACCAGCTACAATGGAGGCAGAGATAAAAGCAAAAGGCGCGGCCCAAGCGGTCGCGCCTTTTTTATTGAGAGCAACACGTTATTCGATGAGATCGACCACCTGGAATCTTTCCGTTTTATTGTCGGAAAACAGGAGTTCGTACCATTGATTCAACTCACACCATAATCGTGCTTCGCCCCCCAAGCGGGGATTTTGGCGTAATTTGTGCGACGCATCCGTGCGGTGAGCAAGCGAGAAACTCTGTTTCTCTAAGCGTGGATGTTACTTCGAAGAAAGCGTCAATGGCTTTGATATCCGTGGAAGAGCGGCGCCTTCAGCGCCGCGCAATCTGCCTGACAAATGAGACGCGGCCCTGTAAGGGCCGCTCTTCCATGCGGGGAAGTCGATCCTCAGCTCCAGAAATTCGGCCAAAGATTACGAAGTGCTGTCGAGACGGTTTCGCCTTTTTCGTCGCTGTTTTTCAGGCCGATAAATGAAATTTTCTTCATGGTTCCTCCATTTCTTTTGTCCAGCGTACATATTCCCCGAGGTGATTCAGTTATAAAGACGAGTGTGTCTGGTATAAATTTCGCGGTTGGAAGGAACGTGACAATATTTTGCAAAGCTTTACGATGAGAGGCATTTTTGCCAAATCCCCGCCCAAGCGAAGCTTGAACGGGCACCCCTTATTCCCACAAATCATCTTTTCACAAAACTTTACTTGCGAATGGAAAAGCAGCTCACAACATGCTGGTGGATGATGTGTTCGATTCATCAGCATCTGGTATTTAAGAGGTTGCATAGGCCGGGTTTCTAAATTTGGATTTCAGGGCGGCGCAGGTATAGATGTGGATCAAGACGCCGCAGGCGGAGAACCGTATGTTCGAAACTACTGCTGCTGTTGTCTCGTGCACCCGGCCAATCCGGTTGACATATTGGACGGCTAGCCTGGCGATCTCGCTCCTCGCTCTGAGCGGGTGCACTTCCATGAAGGTCCGTATGGGGTGGAAGGTCTATCTCGAAAAGACCCCCATCGCTTCCATTAAAGTCAGCTTGCCAAAAGGGCCGGGAATTGGCCGGGAGAAAAGTTGCCGCTGGTAGTAGAGGTCGTCGAGCCGGACGGCAAAGTGTTGCAGACGGAAGGCGCAGGACAAGGAAAAGTTCTGTGGAAAGACCTCACAGTTACCGCAAGCGTCGTGACCGCCAATCAGAAGGGCATTGTGTCTCTGCCGCGTGATCCGAGGATCAGCGACGGGAAAGAGCCGCATGTCACGATCACGGTGCCGAGTCATCCGGACATCCGCACGGAGCTCGCCATTCCCGTGCGCTATGACCACGCTTACACGGCGAATTTTTCAGGAAGCGCCGGCTATAACGGATTTAGCGGAGCGGACGGGCCGGATGGCGCAAGCGGCAGTATGGGCTCGATGGATCCGACTAACCCATCGGCAGGCGGAAATGGTTCGAACGGAGGCAATGGTTCGGATGGCGGAGACGGAGGTTCTGGAGGGAATGCGCCGCCAGTGCAAATTCGGATAGCACTCAGGTCTGGGAACCATCCCCTCTTGCAAGTGAGTGTGTCTGCGGCAGGCAAGATGAAGTTGTACCTGATCGATCCTCAAGGAGGGTCACTGACAGTGAAGGCTGACGGAGGTCCCGGAGGCTCAGGGGGAACAGGCGGTCGGGGTGGGCGAGGAGGCTCCGGCGGTATCGGAACGCCCAACGGAAGCAGTGGTACAGACGGTTCTAGTGGAAGGAACGGCTGGGATGGATCACGGGGTAAGGGCGGGAGCATCAAAGTGACATACGATCCGGAAGTTAAACCCTATCTCGCTGCGATCCGGCTTTCAAACAAAAATGGACCGCCACCGGTATTCCAAGAGGAACAGGTGGCTGCACTCTGGTGAACGTCAGGCGGAGATGCTTAGGTGGTTTGGTGATTGAACAACTTTGAAAGTGCGTCGATATCCGCCGCGCCTGCATCGCCGATCACAATATAACGAAGTCCACCCTGAGCCCAGGTTTCCATGTTGAAAGACAGCTCTTTTCCCGCAGGAATTCTCGGCTCAAGTTTTCCCCGCAACGATTGCTCCTGGAAGATGAAGACAGAAATCCGATGCTTTCGCACTTCATAGATCAAATGCGCGCCGACAGACTGATCGAGGTAAGTTACCCGGCCTCCAAGCAACGAAAACGCGGAGTTTTGAAGTTCAGGCAAGTCGAAGGTAAAGGGGATTTTCCCCTGAAACCATGGCTTCACGGTGTGGCGATCGGATGAGACCACGTCGACCGGCGACGCACTCGCAAGCATTGCCACGTGAAGATCTACTGCCTCGCTATAGACCTGTTCTGCTCGGGCATGCTCTCGCCCTTTGTAAATCACAGCGAGTCCTATGACCACAAGAAGAGTTGCCGCAACCGTGGCAGCCCTGACGATTGGTATCCATCCGAAACCGATGCTGCTTCGACTGGGCTTTGTCTCAATGCTCTGTAATATCTTTTTTCGAAATTCAGGAGTGGCGGAAAACCTCTTCCCCGCATTGTGGATGCTGCGCTTCATCTGCACACGGGAGAGCGCGTCTGCGGCACAAGAAGCACAGGTCCGCACGTGAGCGTCAAAGGTGCGCATCTCATTGGCCGGAAGTTCTCCGTCAATATAGGTGTCGAACTTCGTTTTCCAAGTTTCACAAGCCATAATTCATCCGCTTGTAGCCGCCGTAGTAGTTGGTGGCGATCCTTTTCGCAGGGGCTGCTGCAATAAAGAGCGCAACGTTCTTCGCGCTCGCGAGAGACGAGACATGACCGTACCTATGGGAACGGAAAGCGTCTCTGCAATCTCTTGATATGACATTTCCTCAACTTCACAGAGAAGAAGCACCTCGCGGAAATGCAAAGGCAGTTCATCGATAGCGCTTTGCATGAGTTGCGTGTTTACACGCTCCATCAGAATGGTTTCTGGTGTGTCCGGTTCAACCGGTAGTTCGGGTCCGCCATCCTCCAGGTCGAGAGGAACAGTCATGGTGGCTTTCAATCCAGTTCGCGAGGTTAGGAAGGTGTTGCGCAGAATGCGATACATCCACGCACGAAAATTAGTTCCCAACTGAAAAGACGAAAAACCTTTCAAAGCTTTCGCGTAAGTCTCCTGAACCAGATCCTCGGCTTCCTCTCGATTCTGTGTCAGCCAGTGAGCGAAGTTATAAAGCTGGTCGAAGAGCGGCATTGCCAGTTCTTCGAATCTACCGAGTTGAGAATCCGCTCCTGACACCTCTACATGGTAACTGCGGCGGGGCAGTTTTATTCCTCAACAAAAACAATAATTTCGCGGGAATAACCACAGTTCTGAGCAGTTATCTGCTGTGAACGGGGACGGAAAGCCGCCCTGTCGGGAGGAGTAATCAGCATTGCATCCTTTTGATCTAAAGACGGTTGTGTTCGCGAAGCACGCACAGCATGTGGTGCTAATTCACTTTCCGATCGCGCTATTTATCATCGCCGTGCTCTTTGATCTGCTCGCCCATTGGACGAAGCGGCAGGAGTTAGCGCAGGCAGCTTACTACAACCTGGTAGTGGCTGCGATTTCGACGGTTCCGGCGCTTGGCAGCGGGATACTCGCCTGGCAATTTCAGCTCGAAGGTCAAAAGCTGAAAGGCATTCTACTGCTGCACATAGTCATGGCGTGCGTTTCAAGTGTGATGATCTGGCTCGTTTGGTGGCTACATCTTCGCAATCGGCAAATAACAAAAACTTCTTTTCTAACAAGCTACCTCATTCCTGTCGAGATTGTGGCTGTCGCGATGGTCGCGCTGACCGGGCACTTGGGCGGCTTCCTGAGTGGCGTCAATGGGTCCGGCTGAGACTTGAAGTCTTGAGGACGCACTCGTCATTTTTAGGGAATAAAAATTACCAGTCTCAGTTATCAACTTTGAACGGACACAGGCTAGGAGAGACAAATGGCGGACAAGAAGCAAAATTTTATCGATCAGAAACTACAAAACCTCAACAACGACGGCGTTGATCGCCGGGGATTTCTACAGTGCATGGCATGGGCTGGCACAGGCTTGATCTGGACACTCAGTGGAGGTATCCCCACATCGCAAGCATTTACAAAGAGCGGCGGCAAAGGCGCGGACTTTAGCTTTGCGCAGATCAGCGACAGTCATATCGGCTTTAGCAAGCCAGCAAATCCGGATGTTACGGCCACATTACAGACCGCGATCAGCAGGATCAATGCGCTTCCACAACAGCCGGATTTCATTATTCACACGGGCGATCTGAGTCAGCTCTCTAAACCCAGTGAATTCGACACACTGGATCAGGTATTAAAAGGAGCGTCGCCGAAACAGATCTACTACGTGCCGGGTGAACATGACATGCTCACTGACAATGGCGAGCAGTATCTTCAGCGATACGGGAAGGGTACAAAGGGTGCTGGATGGTACAGCTTCGATCATAAGGGTGTCCACTTTGCAGGTCTGGTGAATGTCGTTAATTTGAAAGCGGGTGGCCTTGGTTCACTTGGTCACGAACAACTTGAATGGCTGGAATCTGATTTGAAGGGGCGATCTGCCAGCACTCCCATTGTTATTTTTGCGCACATTCCTTTGTGGACCATATACCCGGATTGGGGTTGGGGCACTGATGATAGCGAACAAGCTTTGTCTTACCTCAAGCGCTTTGGTTCCGTGACGGTTTTAAACGGACATATTCACCAGGTCATGCAGAAGATCGAAGGCAAGGTTTCTTTCCACACGGCAATGTCCACCGCATTTCCTCAACCCGCCCCCGGCACGGCTCCGTCAGCTGGGCCCATGAAAGTACCAGCGGACCAATTGCAACGTGTGCTGGGTATTACGGATGTGAACTATCAAGTCAGCGGCGGCAGTTTGGCGATTGTCGATTCGCCATTAGGTTCTATGGGATCCTCGGCTGCTGCGAGCGGCGCAGTCGTTACATCGAGTGCAGCCGCAAAATCATCTGGAAATCCAGCGGCTGATGTAAAGATCGACAATTTTGCGTTTACCCCCGGCACGATCACGGTGCAACCGGGCACGCAGGTGACCTGGGTTAACCGCGATGACATTCCGCACACAGTGGACAGTACGCAGGGTAAATTCAAGTCCGCAGCACTCGACACGGATGGCACATTTCAATTCCGATTCACGGAGCCCGGAGAATATCCGTATTACTGCCGCATGCATCCGAAGATGACGGGAACTATCGCCGTGAAGTCATGATGAAATGAGGCATTGTGAACAACCACAGAATTGCCGTCCGTGGCATCCAAGGGTTGAAGCAATGCCTACCCATGATTAATTCGAACCGTAATTTTCATCTTCATCTACGGCAATGTCGCAGTTGCGATTCCCACATTGCCCTGATCTGGCAATGTGGTTGTTGAGATCAAATCTCCTGTGCTCGATTGGAATGTGTAGATCCCTATATCGTTCGTGTTGGTATTCACTGCGTAGACCAGGCGGCTATCCGGACTGAAATAAATTGTTGGAAGCCCCGGAATCGATGTTGGGCCCTGAATCAGCTCGTTCTTGGCAAAATCAAGATGCCCAACGAATGTTTCATTCTGGCCGATATCCGAGAAAAAGATATTCTTGCTCGCCGGATCGAAAGCCAGCTGCGCGGCTTGGTCGGCACAGAAGGCCGGCGTATATTCACATCCAATCATTTGCTTGTTGTTTGCGATAGAGGTGATATTGAGAGACCTACTACCTGAACCGCAACAAGCACTCGCAGCTCCGGTCACGAAATCAGTCACCGCGACGGCGCCAGCGCTGGAACAATCAGCCTGTGCATAGAACAGAGACTTTTGAGGGCCCAGGCTTCCAGTCGTCTGGTTTACATTGTAATAATCGTATCCGATGATGCAGGTGTGAGGTCCGTCATCGTTGTATTTCGCAAAAAGTTTCTTTCCGACTGAGCCAAACTGGAAACTTGTCAGAGGGATATATTCACTAGGGCCATAATTCGCAATAACTTGTTCGGTATTGGTCAACTTCCCTGTGGACTGATCAATGGTAAATAGAATCAGAGATGCGTAATTATTGTATTGATTGTCGTACCAAATCAGTCCTGCGTAGGAAAATTTTCCGTTGGGATCCACGACAAAATTATTTACCGGATGCACGAAGTTGAAGGCGAGATGTTGCAAGGGATTCGCTCGCGGCGCGCCTTCTGCGTTGGTGACATACGTCCAGACATCGGTGGAATTCCAGACATAAATAAAGTGCTTGCTGCCAATGGTCAGCGGATCGATCGAAGTGCTTCCGATAGAAATTGGATTGCCAACCTGCCGGGCAACGGCAGTTTCAGGGTTTACGTTGTAAGTGAGAAGTGAAATAGTTTCGCCCTCAGGCTGCGCGACGTAGAGCACTTCTACAGGAGAGGTTGCGGCAGAGCAGGTGATTGCTAACACCGCCATCATAGCAATAGCGACGAAGATCTTGGACATGGCGCGTTCCTCCGAAAGGAACTTTTCGGGGGCTCAGATGCGGTCTGGTCAATTCAGGGTTGTCGAACCTAAGGTAGTTCTGTTTGAGAATGAATCGTAGAAAAAGCATTTAACTACATCACAACCGACGGGGCGGATCAAAATAGTTCTATAGTCTCGTCTGCCAGCTTCTTATCGTTTTCGTCGATGCCCGTCAGTTCAAAGGCGTTGGTTAATACCGCTTTACCCTTCTCTACGCTGGTAATCACGTATGAGCAACCGAACCAATGGGCTTCGGCCAGGTCGGTTTGCGACCATTGCGCCGGGTGGTCCGGATGCGAGTGGTAAAAGCCAACAATGTCTTCGCCGCGGTCTCTGCCTTCACGCTGGATGCGAATCAGTTCTTTGGGATCGATGTTGTAACGGTTGTGCGCGGAATCGGTGCGGGTGTTGCCGGCTCGCGTGACCGAAGTCACGATGCGCGTGCCATCGTCTTCCATGCGGCCAAGCAGCACGCCGCAGCATTCGTGGGGATAAGTCAATTCGCCATGCTGGCGAAGGGAATCGTAATTTTTGCGATCGATTTTCAGCATGATAAGTTCATCTACCACAGAGAACACAGGAAGCAAAAATTTATGGATTCAATCTGTAAAAGCCCAACTACCAGATGCAGGCAGTTCGTAACATGGTAGGGAACAATCGACTATGAGTATCCCTGGCTCTTCTGTGATCTTCGTGTCCTCTGTGGCCATCTCCTATCCTTCTTCCCAGAATCTTTCGCTCAAATATTTATCGCCGGAATCGCACAGTATTGTTACAAACACGGCCGTTTCGCTTTTTTTCAAACGTCTCGCGATCTGTAGGCATCCCACCACCGCCGCAGCTGCTGAAATTCCTACCAGCATTCCTTCTTCCCGCGCCAGACGAATGGCCATGGCATAGGATCCTTCGGTTGAAATGCCGAGATCTTCATCGGCCAATTTCGAATCGTAAATTTTAGGCACTATGGCGCTGGCCATGTGCTTGGCTCCTTCGATTCCGTGGAAAGGCGAGTCTGGCTGAAGCGAGATGCAGCGAATATTTGGATTCAGCTCTTTCAACCGCCGAGTGGTGCCGACGAAGGTTCCGCTGGTTCCCATCATGGAGACGAAGTGGGTGATACGTCCTTCTGTTTGTTGCCAGATTTCGTTGGCTGTGCCATGGTAGTGTGCCTGCCAGTTAGCATCATTGGAGTACTGGTCGGCATAAAAATATTTACCGGGCTCTCTGGCGTAAAGCTCACGCGCGGCGCGAATTGCTCCATCGGAGCCGTCGGCAGGATCGGTGTAGATGATATTCGCGCCATAAGCATGCAGGATGCGTTTGCGTTCGATGGAAACATTTTCCGGCATGCAGAGTGTGACCGGAAATCCCTGGGCGGCTCCGATCATTGCGTAGGCGATCCCGGTATTTCCGCTAGTGGAGTCGAGCAGGTGCTTCCCTTCAGTGAGTTTTCCCGAAGCACGGGCCTGGGCAATAATGTTGGAAGCGGCACGATCCTTGACGGAGCCTCCGGGATTGAGCCATTCGGCTTTGCCTAAAATTTTAATTCCGGCAAGATCGCGAGTGATCCGCTCCAAACGTATGAGCGGAGTATTGCCAATACGATCGAGATTCCGAACTCCGAGAGCTGGAATCGAAGATTGTGGCATTCCGGTATCTTCGGAGCTGGTATGAATACCGGTTTTTATAGAAGAAGCCAGGGATTGCGGCGGTTTGAAAGAAGCTGGGTTCATGTTATTAAGACATGGCTTCCGTAACTATAGTAATGTTCCTCAAGTGCAAAGTAACGCGCCCGGAACTTGTGGTTAGATTATAAGAGAGAGTTAGAAGATCCAGCGGATTGCCTATGAACATCTTATAGAGCGCCGCGCATCTAAAAATTTGGGCGATATCGAGCAACTTGAAAGGCATAGGCAAAATTCAATGGCAACAAAGATTCCGGATGTCAAGCGGCGAGGGTACGATGACTCGCTAAACTGGTTTCGCGAGCATGGCTTCGATCTGTTAGAAGCTCCGGGCACCAATGGGCGCGTATTCCTGAAGAAGTACAACTGCTCGGCCGCAATCCAGAGGGATCTCACCGAAGGCATAAAAATATTCGCCTTTCCGGGGTATATGGTGGGGACCGAAATTTCAAAGCTGGTGAATCGCGGGTACCAGCAATTTCTTAAGACGGCGAAGAATGAAATTCCAGCGACCGCCGATCATCTGAAGGCTTTGCAGCAGTTCAGTGAAGAACTGAAAGAGGGTCTCGGATTGCCGAATCTCTATAACGAATCACTTGGAACCGTGAGCGAATCCTACCAATATGACCGGGTGAAGGATCGTGACAAGCCTCCTGCCGAAAAACCTAAGCGTCCATGGGAACGTGCCGGGGCACTAGCGGCAGCGGCAAAAAAAGGAAGGGCATAACTTTTCCGCAAGGCACGAAATACTTCCTCAAACCCATTTAAGTTCGAGCTAACTAAGTGCGAGCCCTCATCTCCCTTGTGTCGTCCTGCGCAACTTATTAATTGCATTTAGCCCCTTTTCGCGCTAATATGGCGGCCTCTTCACGGGCCACGGGCCGATCATCGGGTAAATTCCAGGCAACTGAATCGTTTCCCAACAATGCGAAACGATTTATAAAACTTCCTTTACATAGGGATGCCTTTAAGGCACCTATGTTTAAAAGGCCTTTGAATAAGGTCACAAGAGGAACGTGTATGACGCATGATCTGGCCGTCCTATATTCTTTTTGCTTATACGTCCTATATGTTTTGCTCCCTCTAATTCCAGCAATCCTCATATTCAGGTTGTTTCCCGAAACCAAGGTAACAGTCTCGGGACCTTTACAGAACCTGACGGTCAATGCGACGGGCGCATTTGCAGCGTACGTTGTCACTGTGGCATTAGGATTTTTTCTCGTAAAGAACGTAGAAACCCAAATAAATGCGACCGGACATTATGCCGTCGAGGGCGAGATCGTCGATTTGGGGAATAATCAGTACGTTAATTCGGAACAATTCTATTCGCGATATATAACGGCAGCTGTCGATGCACAGGGGAAGCTCCTGAGCCGTAATTACTACTTCGTAATCTTGCTCGACCATCCTGTCCAAAAACCTGAAACAGTTTGGCTCCAGTATTGGGAACTTAACTCATCGGCGGGAACCGGGTCGCCACCTATCCCAAAGACTGTACAAATGGCGCTGTCGCCGACGAACGCTCCGCAACGGTATAGATTGCGAATTCTAAATAACCAGCCTGTTGTGGAGGAGCTTGGACAGTAGTTCCGCTTCATCGAGACTTAAATATGCACAGAAGGAGACATACAATGCGAATCCAAATAATTATGGCCGTAGCATTGCTGTATGGATATGCTGCACCTTACAAGGCCCTAGGCGATTTCAGACTGGTACCCGACTATGCGATTCGACACATTTCGACACAAAAGAAACCTGTTGATAGTTTCGTAGCACAACAGGTGTCAAATCGATGTCTCACGCCTTATTTTTGGTGCTTCCTGCCGGGGTATGCTCCAGTTGGTACAGCGTGCTGGTGCGCCAGCCCTAACGGTCCAGTCGCTGGTTATGTTGGATAGGCATCTACTCCGCTCGGGCGCATAGGATTTTGATGCGTTAATGGGCCCATTCTGTCAGTACTTATCGATTCTCCTGCGCCCCGACCAACTCCTGAATTGCCTTTGGTGTTGGGTACTCTCTGCTAGTCAACCAATGCTCTGGATTACCTCGGTTCTTGTCGGAACTGTATTCGCAGCGCTGAAGCGACTGCGTCACCCAAAAGCATATTTTTGCCGGGGAAATTTATTGGAATTTATAGAGATTTGGCATAAACCAGCATCGATTGCCAGGTAGGGGGCCCTTCGATTTGTCCTCATTGCGCAAGCGCAATGAGCCTGCACTCAGGGTGACAGTGGATTGGGCGATATTAATTTTGTACGAACATTCTTCTTCCTCTCTTCCGCGAAGAAGGCGGATAAAGCCAGTTCTGGTCGGAACTGTAAGCAGCGCTGAAGCGACTGCGTCACCCCAAAGCATTTATTTTTTGCGAGGAATTATTTTGAAAATTTGTAGAGATTTTGGAGTAAAGACCGCATGGATTGGCAGGTAGGGGCCCTTCGATTTGTCCTCATTGCGCAAGCGCAATGAGCCTGCACTCAGGGTGACAGTGGATTGGGGCAATCTCACTGTTGTAGGACCATTCTTCTTCCCTGCCCCTTCCGCAAATGAGCTGGATCGGACAGCCTGCGGCGGCTGTCTCTACGTGAGCTGGAGTCGGACAGCCGGGGGCGGCTGTCCCTACGTGAGTGTATTCACTAGCAATACGGCGGGATAATAAGCGGCATATTTTAAGGTTGTCACCACGCTTTTAGATCGGTTTTCCGTGGAAGACGTAGACCAGCTCTATGATCAGAATAATCACCACCATCAGCTCCAGCACGAAGGCGCGGCTCTGATTGAATTGGTCCACCATGAAGCGGTACAGCTCCTCGGCGGTTTGAATCTTTTGCGTGACCAGATCTTTATAGTCAGGCACTCCGACTTTCGCCGCTGCCAGCTTGTACAGACGCGCGGAGAACATGTCGCTTAAAAATTTGATGGCGTTGTCGGCGTGCTCAGTGAGCTCGTTTACATCGAGTAGCACCGTGTGCAGCTTCGAGGCTGCCTGCGCCAGGCGCCAACGACCCCACATCCCAGTTCCTTTGTCGAGAAAGTCGTAGACACCTTCGAGTTCGCGGGTGAGCAACTCGTCGTAGTGGCGGAATTCCAGCAACTGCGAATTCGCGTACTCCAATAACTGAATAGCGGTTTCGGCTCCTGCGGCGCTGTCGTAAAGGAAAGCCGCGTTCCAGCTGATGACCGTCAAGTCGGTAGGATAGTAGGAAATTCGCGATTGCAGGATTTCGTTGCGCTCGCCATCGGAAAGTTGCGCGGTTTCGCCGCGAACCACCTGGGCTACGCGCCATCCATCGGTCGCGACCAGCTCAGCGGCAGTCGGAGAACCGGTAATTTCGCGCACATGGAAGATGAAGTAATCTTCGCTAAGCCATTCCGGATAGGGCTTAACTAATGCCGGAGCTGCACGCTCAAGCCGCTGCCGCGCAACCCGGCTGGCCAGGGCGGCGAAATCGACATCCCAAACCCAGCGGCTGCCGAGGCGGACCAGGGTGTCCCAGTCACCGGAAAACGGCAGCTCGAACACGACGCTCAGCACGCCGTAGTCGTAGTACTTGATCTGACCTTCGAGGCGCTCGCCGCTGTCGAGGACTAAAGGTTCTAGCGGTTCGACTACTGGAGGACGCTGATAACGTATATATCCGGGCGCAGGATGCTTGAGGGTCGGATGCTCGAGGGTGCGGGCGCCGAAAATCTGGCGTAATTGATCAAGCTTGATCTCCTCGCACACGTCAAATTGGATAAGAACCAGGACCGAACCTTGTATAGAGCTGGCAGTTGTGGGCGTATTTCTGCCCGTGAACTCTGGCTTAGGCTGCTCAGGGCTTTCAGCGATGGTCGAGGATTGTTCAATGTCTCGAAGCATGATGGCACATCGTCAGAGAACGCATGAAGACGAAAGGCGTGACCCAGGAACTGAGATCCTCAGGGCGACTGCTTCTATTTTCCCAGATTCAGGGCAATCTGGCGAGAGATTGAGTGGAATGGCAATGGATTCAATGACTTACGATTCCTATTTACGCAGAAACGACCACAATAGGCCTACGCCGCCGATTATTCCGGCCGTAACTAGTACGGCCCGTTTTATCGAGCTGTGCATCTCGGCTTTTCGTTTTGCGACCAAGGCTTGCTCGGGGTAAGTTCCTTCTGGAGGCGACGGTTCTTTCTTCAACCCTAGCTGAATGACCTCTGCGAGGTGGAAGGCTTGGCGGTTAGTACATTGGGCGATTTGCTCGCGGCAGCTGAAGCCGTCAGCGACGATCAATGTGTCGGGCGACGCTTTGCGGACTGCGGGCAGAAGTTCCAGCTCTCCGATAGCGACCGATACGTCATATTTTTCCGCTTCGAAACCGAATGATCCAGCCATTCCGCAGCAACCTGGCGCTGGACTTTGGTGATCGACCCCCATTTTCTTGAGGACGGATTCTTCGTCGGTCATCTTCATTAGTGACTTGTGATGGCAATGACCGTGGACCAATGCTTTGCGGGCAAGCGTGGGTAGTTTGAAGTGCTTGGCTTTCTTTTCGAGAAACTCGCTTAGGAGAAATGTCTGCCTCGCAAGCTGCTGAGCCCGCTGGTCATTGGGAAACAAGTTGATGAGTTCGTCGCGAAAAACGGCTGCGCAGCTGGGTTCCAGAGCGACTAAGGGAGTGCCGGCTTCGATATTAGGGGAAAGCGCATCGAGAGTTTGTAGAAGCAGGCGCTTGGCACGATCCAACATGCCGAAATCGTAGAGTGGGCGTCCGCAGCAGAGTTGCTGAGTCGGGAGCAACACATGAAATCCGGCGGCTTCGAGAACTTCGACCGCCGCTTTGGCGGTATCCGGCAGGAAATGGTTATTGAATGTGTCGGGCCAGAGAATTACTCGAGGCCCATCGGAATTTTGCGGCTGGCGCCGTTCGAACCAGCTGCGAAATGTTCGTGGAGCAAACGCGGGAATGAAGCGCTCTTGCGGCATTCCGGCAGCGAACTTGGCGATATCGCGGAAAATCGGAAGCTGTGTCGTTAAATTGATGAGTCCGGGGAAATTTGAGGCGAGGCGAGCCCAGATATCGATATTCGCGAAGGCATAAGCGCTTCGCGACCGCAATTTTCCCTTGTAATAGTGCGAGAAAAATTCAGCTTTGTAAGTCGCGACATCGACTCCCACTGGGCATTCACTTTTGCATCCTTTGCAAGCCAGACAGAGGTCGAGCGAATCTTTCACATGCTCGTCGCGCCATCCATCTTTAATCGTATCTCCCTTAGTCATCTCCCATAAAAGATGGGCGCGTCCCCGCGTGGAATGTTCTTCCTCGAGAGTCGCCCGGTAACTGGGGCACATGACTCCACCGTCATGATTGCGGCACTTGCCGACTCCCACGCAGCGCAAAGTTGCGTGCGCCAAACTGCCATGATCTTCGGGATACTGAAAATGCGTTTGCGGCTCCCAAGGGTGGTAGTCAGCTCCCAGCCGCAAATTTTCATCCAGCTTATAAGGTTCGATCAGCTTTCCCGGATTCATCTTCCATTCGGGATCCCAGAGCGACTTGAACTCGCGGAAGGCTTGCATGAGTTCCGGGCCAAACATTTTTGGCAGCAGCTCGGCACGCTGTTGGCCGTCACCATGTTCACCGGAGAGCGAACCGCCGTATCGAACAACCAAATCGGCAGCTTCTCCCATGAACTGGCGGTATTTGCGGACACCATCGCCGGATTGCAGGTCGAAGCTAATTCGAGCGTGAACGCAGCCGTCTCCGAAATGGCCGTAGAGCACGGCTTTGTAGCTATAGCTGTCGAGCATCTTTCGCAACTCGCGCAAATAACCGCCCAACTTCCCGGGAGCTACTGCGGAATCCTCCCAGCCTTCCCAGGCGAGCGGCTCACCGGGCACATGGGAGGTCGCTCCCAGACTCGATTCACGCACTTCCCACACTTTTTTCGCTTGCTGCTTGTCCGTAAACAAGCGCATGTTCGGAGAATGAACCTTGCTCAAAGCTGCCATGAGCGCACGAGCTTGCGATTCGGCTTCTTGCGCAGTGTCCGCGCCGAACTCGGCGAGCAACCAGCCGCCACCCTCAGGCAACAAGGCCAATCCGTCGGAGTTGATTCCCTTGCGGCGCGTATATTCGACGAGAAGATTGTCCATGCCTTCCAAACCGATTGGCTTGTGCGCCAGGATTTCGGGCACATGATCGGCACACTGAAAAACATCGGGATAAGCAATTACAAGCAGGACGCGTTGCTGAGGACTTTCTATCAGGCGGCAAGTTGCTTCGAGCACACTGACGCAAGTTCCCTCCGATCCGACGAGCGCTCTCGCTACGTGAAAGCCATTCTCTGGAAGCAGATAATTCAGGTTGTATCCCGAAACTCTGCGCGCGATGTTGGGGAATTGTTCGCGAACCAGCGAAGAATAGTTGTCCCTTATTCTTTTTAATTCTGCATAGATTTCCGCCCGGCGGCCGCTTTCAGCGATGATCTTCGCCAGTGCTTGCTCGCTAGTCTGGCCGACTTTCATTCGCAGCCCGTCATAGGTGAGGATCTCAAGTTCCTCGATGTTCTCGTCGGTCTTTCCTGCCATTACGGAATGCACACCGCACGAGTTGTTGCCTATCATTCCTCCCAGTGTGCACCGGCTATGGGTAGCGGGATCGGGACCAAATGTCAGATGATGCTTCTCCGCGGCATTTCGCAGATGATCGAGAACGACCCCCGGCTGCACTCGCGCTATTTTTCTTTCTGGATCGATTTCGACGATCCGATTCATGTACTTCGAATAATCGAGGATGACTGCAACGTTGCAGCACTGTCCGGCAAGAGAAGTGCCACCGCCGCGAGAAAGAACCGGAGCGCCATGTTCACGGGAAATAGAAATTGCTGCGATGACATCGTCAATGTCACGAGGAACTACGACGCCAATGGGTATCTGGCGGAAGTTCGAGCCATCGGTAGCGTAGAGAGCACGGCTGCCGTTGTCGAAACGAACTTCTCCGCGAACATGCTTGCGCAGAGCTTCGGCTAAAGCATCGCGATTCACAACGGCGGTAGGGGAGCGGGCGGGGGCGGCTGAAATGTCCTGCATTGAATCAGGATTGCGGAGCGAAGCTTATGCGCAACTTATCCTAGCAGCCGTGTAGTGTAATCCGCCATGCTTAAGCCCAAGAGTAGAAACAAAAAGAAAATAGCCGAGATCACAACGGTTTTGGTTAGTTTCTCGCTGGTGTACTTCACGTGCATGAAAATCAGCACGACCAGAAGGGCTTTAAAGGTCGCGATGCAGAGCGCAACAACTGTGTTCAGGGGACCAAGATCGACGAATGCCACTGCTGCCGTGATTACCGTCAGGCACATCAAGGCGATCCAAATCGTTACGTAAAGCTTGGTTGAAATGACGTGTCCAGACATGGCTGTGCTCACCTTAACGGTTTTCGGTCAATCAAATACAACAATGGAAACAGGTAGATCCAAACAATATCCACGAAGTGCCAATACAGCCCTCCGTTTTCAATGGGAGTGTAATACTCCGGGCCGTATTTTCCCTTCCATGAGTAGTAGGTCAGGAAGCTGAATATGCCGATTCCGACGATCATATGCAGCGCGTGCAGGCCCGTCATGGCGAAGTAGAGCGAGAAATAAAGCTGGGAATGCGAAGGATCGATGTGAATCTGGGGATAATCGCGGATGATATCGCTGACATCGAAACTTCGACCGGGTACGTGATGCTCTTCGTACTTCTGGTACCATTCGACTCCCTTGATCCCTAAGAACGCAACGCCGAAGACTAAGGTCGCCAGCAGCAGGCTCACCAGTTGTTTCCGTTTTCCCAACTGCGCAGCCTTGACACCCAGAGCTACCGTCAAGCTGCTGCAGATCAGGACAACAGTGTTGATAGTCCCCAGCCATATGCTTATACTGCGGCTGCCTGCGGCGAATTCGTTGTAGTACCAATAGCGATAAACCAGATAAGCGCAGAACATTCCGCCGAAGAACATGACTTCAGTGGCAAGGAAGAGCCACATGCCAAGCGAGGCGGTGTCACGTTGCTGCTGCGCAGTGGCAAAGTGGTGCAACAGTGCCGGATCATTATGCTCAGCGTGTTCAACCGCAGCTGTACTATCGCTCAAGCGTTACCTCCTCCGGCATCGGGATTTGGTCGTAGTTGTAAGCTTCCCAAGTAACTTCTGGGGTTTCGTCAAAATTAAAAGTGGTGGGCGGAGATTGCGTCGTCCACTCCAAACCCGCAGCTCCCCAAGGATTGTTACCTGCCGGTTTGCCGTATCGCAAAGACCACAACAGATAAATCATGGGCAAAATATAACCTACGGCAAGTACAGACGCGCCAGCTGTCGAGAAGACATTCAACACCTGGAACTCCGGTGGATACTGCCAATAGCGGCGCGGCATGCCCAGATAACCAAGAATAAATTGCGGGAAGAATGTGAGATTAAATCCTATGAAAACGATCAGCGCCGAAAGACGGCCCCAAGCCTCTGGATACATGCGTCCAGTAATCTTGGGCCACCAGAAATGCAGGCCGCCAAGATATCCCATGAGCGCGCCCCCGACCATGATGTAGTGGAAGTGGGCGATGACAAAATACGTATCATGCACATGAACATCGATCCCGAGAGCAGCAAGGAATAGACCGGTAAGGCCGCCAACCGTAAACAGTCCGATGAATCCGAAGGCGTACAGCATGGGCGTCGAAAATGAAATTGACCCTTTGTACATGGTCGCCGTCCAATTAAAGACCTTGATTGCGGATGGGAGCGCGACCAAATAGCTCAGAATCGAAAACACCAGCGCCGCATAAAGCGAAATACCAGCCACGAACATGTGGTGAGCCCAAACCAAAAATCCGAATACAGCTATGGCAATACTCGACAGAGCCACAGCTTTATAACCGAACACCCGTTTGCGGCTAAAGCACGGAACAATTTCACTGATTACTCCCATCGACGGCAAAATCATGATGTACACGGCGGGATGAGAGTAAAACCAGAAGAGGTGCTGAAACAGCACCGGATCGCCGCCGCGTGTTGGATCGAATATTCCCAGGTTAAAAGTGCGTTCCAAGACCACCAGCAAAAGTGTTATAGCAATGACTGGCGTTCCAAGCAGGAAAATGATGCTGGTTGCGTAGGTGGACCACAAGAATAGCGGCAACCGAGACCAAGTCATCCCCGGCGCGCGCATGCGGTGAATCGTTACCACGAAGTTGAGGCCGGTGAGAATCGACGAAAATCCATTAATGAAAATTGCAAGTCCGGCTTCGGCGACATTCGTATTGCTAAAACCCGTGCTGAAGGGGGTATAGAAGGTCCAACCTGTATCTACTCCGCCGGTCAGAATGCAGAACAGCATCAGCAGGCCACCGGCAATATACAGATACCAGCTCAACAAATTGATGCGGGGGAATGCCAGGTCTTTGGCGCCGACCATCAAGGGAACCAAAAAATTGCCAAGTGTTGCCGGTATGGAAGGTATGAGGAAGAAGAACACCATGACCTGGCCGTGCATGGTGAACAGCTTGTTGTAAGTGTCTGCCAGAACCAGGTCGCCCGCTGGGGTCAGCAACTCGAGCCGGATCAGCAGGGCAAAAAAGCCTCCTACAAAAAAGAAGAAGGTGATCGAAATCAGATACAAAAGCGCAATGCGCTTGTGGTCCGTGGTAAGGAGCCACGAGCGAATACCATATTCCGCGTTCAGGTAATTCTCGCGTTGTTCGGTACTAACTGCTGCGGTAGCCATTTCTATTCCTTAAGGTTGTTACGGTTTCGTTTCAGCCGCGGCCATGTCCGGGGCATTGACCGATCCCGGTGGAGGCGGATTTAACGATTTTACATATGCGACCAGCTCATTTAATTGCTCTTCATTCAGCAATCCTTGAAAGACTGGCATGATCGGTTTGAATCCGCTCACGACTTTTGCAGCGGGATTGACGATCGACTCGCGAATATAATTGTCATCGGCAATCACGGTCCGTCCGTCTTCGAGGGTCACCGGATTCCCGTAGACCCCGTTTAGCATTGGAGCCCTGCCCTGCATATCAGACCGATGACAGGTTTGGCATCCCAATTGAGCGAACAAGCTGGCGCCATTTGCAGCCAGCGAGCCAAATCCTCCACCAGTTGTTAACCATGTCTGATATTGCGCGGGTTCCATAACTACGATCTGCCCAACCATGCCAGAGTGAAGAGTGCCACAGTATTGTGAACAAAATAAATGATACGTGCCGGCATGAGTCGCTCGAAACCATAAAGTGGTGTAGCGGCCCGGTACGACGTCCTGCTTAATGCGAAACTCCGGCACAAAGAAGCTATGAATAACGTCCTGGGAGGTCATGATCAGCTTGATGTCACGATCCGCCGGAACATGCAATTCATTAATTTCGCGTTGCCCTTCAACGTGTTGCAACTTCCACATCCACTGTTTACCGACAACGTAGATTTCCGCCACATCCTTGGGCGGAACTCGCTCCTGGAAATAAATAACCGCCCCCCATGCGAAGATGAGCATAAAAATTCCCAGAGGGACGACTGTCCAAGCAATCTCTAATAGGACAGAACCTTCAATTTGATGGGCTTCTCGTCCATGGCGGCGGCGATACTTTGCGGCAAATACGATAAGTGTGATGAAAATGGCTGCACACGTAAACAAAGTCAACAGGACGAGAAAAATGTAGAGTAGATCTACATTGCCGGCCATCGTCGAAGCCCGTGCGGGCCAAAGTGGAAGGTTCTCAAACATAGCTAGGGGACTTGTCGCGCTCCTTGCGAGTTGGGTTGGGACCACGGCGCGTCAGAACCGTGAGAAACACACCCAATATAAGTATGGTTGCCGCACCCGACAACTGCAGGACCCGAGTAATAATTGCGCCGTATTTCCCTGTCGCCGGATCGTAGTGGTAGCAATACAGCAACACTTGATCCACGGCGGTACCGATCTTATTTTGCGAAGCCTCGATCAATCCCAGCCGCAAATCTTTGGGCGCGTATTCGACGCCGTAGAAGTAGCGCGCGATTTTTCCTTCGGGCGTGAGGATCATGATCGCTGTAGCGTGTGCAAACTGATCAGATCTTGGATCATATTCGTACTGAAAACCTGCGGCCTTTGTAAGTGCAGTGATCGAATCCTGCGTTCCGGTCAAAAAATGCCAGCCCGCTTCGGCTCCTTCGCGATGATAGCCTTTCACATATTCCGCTTTCTTAGCGGACGCAATCTGTGGGGTATCTTTGGGATCGAAGCTCACCGTCAAAACGTCAAATTCCTTGCCAACATCGAACTTCAGCACTCGCAATGAACTTTGGAGTCCGCGTAACACTTCACCACACAACATCGGGCAGCGGTAATAAACCAAATTCAGGATGATCGGCTTTGTTCCAAAGTAATCTCCGAGACGAACTGTCTTCCCTGTTTCGTCTTTGAACGTCAGATCCGCCGGAATCTGCTGATTCAAATTCTGCGAAATGCCTACATCTTTAAGCCCTTGAGGACGAACGTTGGCGGGCGGTAATACTCCTCCGGTCGTCATCGCCTGCCCAAAACCTGATCCTGCCAGGCCGAACATGGCAAATGCGGTTAGAAGAATCCACTTCGAATTGTGCCTACTACGCACTACTTTTTCCCTTTCGGCTTCTTAGCCTGATTCGATTCAAGCTGCGACTTTCCCGGTTCCTGATTCGCTGGTTCTTGAGACATATCGCTATGGTCCGAAGCGGCAGCAGCAGCCTTCACCATGTTGACTATTGCGGGTGGCGCGGTTCCTGTAGCGGGCGCGGTTGGCAATCCACGTTGCGCAATTAATTCCATCGCGCGCTCAATTGGAATGCGCATGACGCCGCTTTGTTGATCCACCCAGCCATAGCTGTGTAGTTCCTGCTCTTCTTTAAGCCGGAAATCGTGGATTTCGGTACGTTCATCAGTTTCCAGACGGGGCTGCGGAAATTGCCTTATGTCCTCAGGAAAAACGGAACGTGTGTCTGCCCTGGGCGGAAGCAATGGACTCATAACTGCAATCTGGTGCTCCTGGTTGTAGCGTTGGGCAATATAGAGCGTCCCTCTTAAGACCAAGGCGATAAGTGCAGTGCCTACAATGATCGCGATAAAAAACGCGTAAACACCAAATGAGCTTAAGTCCTGGCGCTCAAAGCCGACTTCTGGATTGTCGTCGTAATGATGATTTTGCCCGTGTCCATTAGTCATGAGCCGCCTCCAGAAGCGCCTGCGCCTTCGGATCATGCACAACCAGAAGAGGGCGTGATTTCAAATTGCGGAAGAACAACGCCAGCCAGAGACCACCGATTCCAATCGGAACTACAAAATCCAGGAAGTGCAGGTAGAAAGTTGGATGCCATGTCGGCTCGATATACCAATACAAGTCGACCGCCCGCATGAAGATCATCCACGCCGCGAGTCCGATTAGAGTTCGCGGATTACGCTTGAATGGACGCGAAAGGAGTAAAAGGAATGGAATCGCAAAGTGAAAGAGAAATAGATAAAGGCCTACGCCTTGCCATCCTCCACCGAGGCGGCGGGTGAACCATGTAATCTCATCCGGCAGATTTCCCGCCCATGTGATCAAAAGCTGGGAGAAGGAAAAATAAGCCCACAGCATGACGAAGGTCAACATCAGCTTGCCATGATCATGCACCTCGCGCGGCTTGAGAAAAACTGACGTAGGCTTGTATTTGTAAAAGATGGTTTCCACTACCACCATCAATGACATTGCCGATAAACATTGTCCGACAATGAAAATTAGCGCGTAGATCGTGGAAATCCACGGCGCGTTCAATGACATGACCCAATCGATGATGGCAAAGGAAGCGCTGAAAGCGTACAGTACCAGCCCTGGCGCGCTGATTTTACGCAGCACCGGCAAATCGCGGGTGGGAGCCTCGTCCTGCGCGGCTGATGCGCGATTCAGCCAATAAATGAGCAATCCCCAGATGATGAAATAAATGACAGCTCGAATGATAAAACCGCTGTGCGTTAAATACGCCTGAGTTACGTCGTGAAGACGTTTGTCCTTGGCGATGGTCGCGGGATCCATCCAACCATAGAGGTGATGCATTCCCAAGATCACGGGAATGAATAGCACAGCCATCAAGGGCAGAGTTCGCGTTCCCGCTTCAAGCGGGCGGCGAATTACCGTTCCCCAGACTCCGCCCGTTACGTGCTGGAGCATTAAAAACGCCAAGCAACCGAGTGTCAGGCCAAGCCACAGCATGTAACCAATCAGATAGGAATGGAAAAATTGATCCGGCGAGATGAATGCAAATACCGCCGAGATAACCGCAAAGATCACACCTACGATCAGTGTCCTCTGCTGAGCGGTCTGCACGACCGGCGGCGCTAGCAGATCCAAATTGTTTACGCGCGCCGTGCTCATTTGTGTTCTTCTCCTGAAATTATCGACCCCGAACCTTCAGTTGCTGGCTGCATCTCCGGCAAAGTTGCGCCGGATGGCGGATCACCCCGGAACACTGGCGGCTCAGATGGCACCTTCTGTCCAGCAGGAGCATCCGCCGAAGTTGCCGCCTGGCTTAGCTGTAACGCCCGAATATAAGCCACAATCATCCAGCGATCCCGCGCTGGGATTTGTTCGGCATAGTCCGGCATGGCTCCAAATCCGTCAGTCATTACATTAAATAAATACCCCAGAGGCGCCTTACGCAAACGCTCGGTGTGATAAGAGGGTGGCGCGCGGAAGCCGCGCTGTACGATCATGCCATTGCCATCACCAGTACGAGAGTGGCACGGCGTGCAATAGATATTGAACCTCTGCTGGCCGCGCGCGAGTACATTTTCGTTTACCGGAAATGGCATGTAGTCGCCAAAAAGGTTTCCCACCTTACCAGTATAAAAATACGTGTCTTCATGCAATTGGCCACGCGCAACCGTTCCTTCGATAGGCTGGCGCGCCGAACGCAAATCCGCATAGAAATCACTTTTCGCCAGCGGTTTGAATCGCGGCTGATCGTGCATGTCTTGCCGACAGCCTGCCAGGATCGCGAGCAGCACCAGCGGCGATAATTTTCGAAGGTTCCGCATGCTAGCTGGGAACCTCCGAAATCGAATGTGGACCAAGACTCTCAAGGAAAGCGCGCGTCTTCACAGCGTCATATTTGGGATCGGAGGAAAACACGATCAGGAAAAACTTATCTTTGGTCACAAACTCAAAGCGCGGCACGTTGAATACGGGATGGTAAGGCATGGGCAAACCATTGAGTGCCAACATGCCAAATGTTGCCGCCAATACGGAAAATAAAATTGTCAGTTCGAAAGTGACGATAACAAACGCTGGCCATGAGTGTAGCGGCCTTCCGCCAACATTCACCGGGTAGCTGACAGTTGAAATCCACCACTGCATTGCATATCCCGTGAGGCAGCCCAGAATTCCTCCAACCAGCACTACTGGCGCTACACCATTACGATGGAAGCCAATTGCTTCAGCCAACTCTTCGATCGGGAAGGGACTATACGCATCGATTTTCCTGTATCCAGCTTCATGCGTGCGCTCGGCGGCCTGGACGATTGCCGTTGGCGTGTCGAACTCCGCCAGCAAACCATAAATCGGATCGCGTTTCATTTGTGTTTCACCTCCGCCTCGGGCAGCAGAGTGCGTATTTCAAAGATCGAAATCATCGGGAGCAGGCGGACGAACAAGAACATGGCGGCGCTGAACATCCCAAGAGTGCCAATGAAGATCGCCCAATCCCATCGCGTAGGGTAGTACATTCCCCAGGATGATGTCAGGAAGTCGCGATGCAGACTGACCACAACGATAATGAACCGCTCCAGCCACATGCCGGCCAAAACATCGAGCGAAATAAGGAACAGCCAAGTCGGATTGGTACGGAATTTTCTGATCCACAAGATCTGCGGCAAAATAATATTGAAAAAGAGCAATCCCAAGTACCACGGAGCGTAAGGCCCATGCAGGCGGTTCCAGCGCAGGAAGCCTTCGTACGGATTCCCTCCGTACCAGTTCATGAATGCTTCGAAGGCATATCCGTAAGCAACAATCAGGCCGGTCGCAAGCATCACCATGGCGGAATTTTCCAGATGCCGCTCGGTAATAAAATCTCCCACGTCATAAAACTTGCGTATGGGTATGGCCAGCACTAACACCATGGCAAATCCGGAGTAAATGGCGCCAGCCACGAAGTAGGGTGGGAATATCGTCGTATGCCAGCCTGGCACAATGCCGATGGCAAAATCGAAGCTCACCACGGTGTGCACGGAGAGCACGAGGGGAGTCGCGAGACCCGCCAGCAACAGGTACGCTGTCTCGTAGCGCGACCAATGCCGAGCCGAACCGCGCCATCCCATGGCCAGCAATCCGAAAACGATCTTGACGAATTTATTTGTGCTCCGGTCGCGCAACGTCGCTAAATCTGGAATCAATCCAATAAACCAGAACAGCAGCGAAGTCGTGGCGTAGGTCGAAACCGCAAACACATCCCATACCAGCGGGCTGCGGAATTGCGGCCAGTAGTTCATGGTATTGGGATAGGGGAACAACCAATATGCCAGCCACGGACGGCCAGTGTGCAATACCGGGAACAAACCCGCGCAGGCCACCGCAAACAGCGTCATGGCTTCCGCAAAGCGGTTGATGGAATTGCGCCAGGACTGCCGAAGCAAAGCAAGAATGGCGGAGATCAAGGTACCGGCATGACCGATACCGATCCACCACACGAAATTGACGATGGCAAATCCCCATCCAATGGGGATATTGACGCCCCAAATGCCGACGCCTTTGATAAACAAATACCCCATCGCGAACAACATTACCTGCACGATCAGGAATGCAATCAGGAAGCCACCAACCCACCCATAAGTGACAGGCCGCTTGAGAACAATCGAGCTGATCTTGTCGGTGACACTGGCAAAAGAATGCCCTGGCTCAATGACGGGCGCTTTCTTCGGCTCGAGTGGTGTTTGGATAGTTGCCATGCTTAACCGCGCTCCACTTGCGATTCCAGTTCGGGGTTAGGGTTGCGAATCTCTGCCAGGTACGTTGTGCGCGGCCGGGTATTCAAATCTGCGAGAAGACTGTAATTTCGCGAACCAGTCTTCAGTTGCGTAACCCGGCTGTTCGGATCGTTGATGTTGCCAAAGATAATCGCGTTGGCCGGGCAGGACTCCTGACAAGCCGTCTGCAACTCGCCATCTTTGATCGTCTGCTTCTCAGGATCGGTTGCGGTTTCAGAGTCAATGCGATGCTGGTTGATGCGCTGCACGCAATAGGTGCATTTTTCCATCACACCACGGCTGCGTATGGTGACGTCGGGATTCCGCATCATCTTAAGTTGCGGTGTCTCCCAATCCTGGAATAACAGGAAGTTAAACCGTCGAACTTTATATGGGCAGTTGTTGGAGCAGTACCGCGTGCCCACGCAGCGGTTGTAAACCATATCATTCAGGCCTTCGGTACTGTGCACTGTTGCTCCAACCGGACACACCAATTCACATGGGGCGTTCTCGCACTGCATGCAGGGCACAGGTTGAAAATATGCTTTTGGATTGGCACGATCACCTTGATAGTAGGCGTCCACTCGCAACCAATGCATGTGGCGGCCCTTGTTGACCTGATCTTTACCGACTACCGGGATGTTGTTCTCCGATTGACAGGCCAGGATGCAGTTGTTGCATCCCACACAGGCATTCAGATCGATGGCCATGCCCCAGGCGTATTTTTCTTTTTTGTAATCGTATCCTGGATACAAGGTCAGCCCTGGAGCCGGCTCATCTTCTTTGGCAAACTCTGGTTCCTTGCGATACTCCTCTAAAGTTTTCGTTCGTACCAGCGGACGATCACCGCCGTCCGGGGTTTCCATGGTTTGGTAACCCTGGGTCGAAGCCAAGAGATAGGTTTGCCCAGTCTTACCAACAACGGCTCCGGTGGTAAACCAAGGGGCCACGCTCGATCGTAGCGGGTACATATCGAAACCTGCGCCAGTACCTGCTCGCCCCGCGCGGCGGCGTCCATAACCCAGGAATACAGTTATGGAATTATCAGGATGCCCGGCTTGAATCCAAACCGCACCTTGTACTGTCTTACCGTTCAACTGGATATTGATCAGATCTTTTGATTGAAGCCCCATGCGCTCGGCCATAGCAGGACTTACGAGCGTGGGATTATCCCAAGTCATCTTAGTCATCGGCTTGGGCAGCTCTTGCAGCCAGCCATTGTTGGCAAAGCGTCCGTCGTAAATGGAGGGATCGCGGCGGAAGTTGATTTCGAGGCTGTTCTGATCAGCGCTCGTTTGGGAAGGAATGCTGCCCGACTTTGCCGAGACTTGCTTCGGAATAAACGCAGTTCCTTCAATCCAACCGTCGTGCAGCGATTTTCGCCAAAACTTATCGAAATCAGCTCCGGCGCGTTTGGATTTCCAGTAGTCCTGAACCAACCCGTGCCCGTTCGCCTGAGTGTTTCCGGCAAATACAGCGGCTACTTCCAGCGCGCTTCGACCGTTATAAAGCGGGGCGATCAGCGGCTGCACAATTGAAACGGTGCCATCGTAGGCGCGCGCATCTCCCCAAGCCTCAAGATAGTGCGCTTCATTAATATGCCAATGACAAAGCTCGGCAGTCTCGTCGTTATAGAGACCTACGTGCACTCGCGTCGGAATGTTGCTGTTCTGAAGCGTGTCAGCAAAGCCGAGATCAGCAGGCGCATCGTAAACAGGATTTCCGCCCAGAATGAGCAGCAATTGAACCTTGCCGCCACGCATGTCGGCCACTAATTCCTTGAGCGACTCAGTCTGGTTTACCGGATTCGCGCTCACCGGATCGGTATAGACCACAGTTTTGCCAACATTGCCGAGAGACTGATTAATTGCATGAGCAAAGGCGTGAACGGCGGGTGATTGATGATCCCCCGGGATGACCACACTCGAACCTTTGTGGCTTTGCAGATCTTTTACCAGAGCAGCCAAATATTTTCGCTGTTCGGCCCCTACTGTGCCGCCGGCATTGTTTGCTCCCAACGCTGCTGCGAGCGCACTCGCGAAGCCTTCAACTTCTGATGCACGAATAGGCAGACGATGGTCTGCCTTGGCTCCGGTAGAACTTGGGGTGCTCTCAACCACATACAGCCGGCTCATCGTTCCGCTATCAGGATTCCGTCGTTTGGCAAAATCTCGCGCGTAGCGGACTGAGCCGGGGAACCCCGCATACAGGAAATCGGCATCCAGCGAAACAATCACATCCGCATTTTCAAGCTTGTACTGAGTTTCAACTGGTTGCCCAAAAGCTGCCTGCGCTCCCGCCAAAACGTTGTCGCGATTGACCGGCTCATAACTGTGCCACTTAGCTTGCGGATAGCGAGTGAGCACCTGATGAAGCTGATCGGCAAGCGTGGGCGATGAAATAGTTCCGGCGAGAATACGAATCCCCGCGCCTTCATTTGAATTTTGCGCAGCCAGGGGCGCTTGGATCGCTTCGAGAAATGTTCCCCATGCGCTCAATTCACCCATGTATACAACATGCTGGGAACGATCAGGATCATACATTTCCAGCAGCGACGCTTGCGCAAAAATATCGGTCCCACCCAGACTTGCGGAATGCTCGCCATTGCCTTCAATCTTGGTAGGCCGGTACATGTGACTCTCGACCAGAATCGGGTTTGCGTATCCGCTCAAGGTAAAAGCACTCGAATAAAAAAGCGGGCGACCGGGAACCAGCTCTTCCGGTTGCTTTACATACGGAACAATCGATTCCAGCGGTTGCTTGGTGCATGCGGTCATGCCAGCCATGGCAAGCGAAGCACCCATCAGCTTCATGAAGCCGCGCCGTGATACTGAATCCAGCCACTCGGAGGCGCCCTTCGGGAATTCGCGGTGCATCATCTCTTGAAATTCAGGGCTTCCGGCTAACTCTTCCAAACTACGCCAGTACTCCGGGCCTTTGGTCTCAGCGATTTGCGCGCGCGCAGTTTCCAAGTCAAGTTTGCCCTTCTTGGTGGGGCAGACTTCCTCGCGATGCTGTTTTCCGTTTTGCTCTTCTCTCTTCATCGCATCTTCATCGGCTAACAATTTTCTTTCCTGCTTCGATTGCCTGTCTTACGACCGCTTGCCCTATCTATGACACGTGGAGCAACTGGTAATGTCCGTCGGAGTACGTAAATTGTGCTTCTGAATCAAGTACTTTCCCAGCTCACGCTGATCGGTGTACTTCGTTCCATCCACTTCGACTGGCTTGGCGCTCGTGGGCTGTTCGTACCGCATATTGAATACCTGATCGCGAGGCCGCAAATATTTATCCGGTGCGCGATGGCAGTCCAGGCACCACTCCATTTGTAATGACGCAAAGTTGTACATCAAGGGCATGCGATCTACAGGCCCGTGGCAGGTATTGCAGCCAACACCTTTGCTGATGTGAATACTGTGATCGAAATAAACAAAATCAGGAAGATCGTTGACCCGATTCCATACCAGCGATTTCCCGGTGCGGAAACTTTCGCGTACCGGCTCAAGCAGCGGCGCTGATCCCACCCAGATTTGGGAGTGGCAATTCATGCATGTCTTAGTCGGAGGTATTCCCGCGAAGTGCGAATTTTCCACAGAAGTATGACAGTAGCGGCAATCAATTCCGAGACCAGCCACATGGTGTTGATGGCTGAAGGGCACGGGCTGGGGGCGAGCCACTCCGGCATAGGTGATGTAAGGTGAGCGCTGCAACTGAATGCAGGCCCAAAGTGCGACCGACGCCACGATAATCGTCGCAATGATCGTGACTTTCGAGATGGTGTTCGAACTGCGATGAAAAATCTGCATCGACTCAGACGTTCCCGTGCAGCAGGAGGCACTTACGGCCCCGGTTCATGCAGCGTTGCAGGATAAAGACAATAAAAGCAAAGCGTAAAAAATGTTGCTTATGAAAACTGGTGATTATATCAGCTCACGCGGTTTTGCAAACTATCTTCGCGCGTACAAAATAAAAAAAGTTTTTGTCCCACCAAAATTTCGCAAAATTTATGGGTTTTTATCGTAAATTCATGACCAGCAGCTTGGGCTCGGTCATCTCCTCAATCGCGTAGCGCAGTCCTTCACGCCCTAAACCAGATTCTTTAATGCCACCGTAGGGCATATGGTCGATACGGAATGAGGGGACATCTCCGGCTACCAACCCGCCTACTTCGAGTTCCTCATACGCATTGAACAGCAGACTTACGTCTCTGGTAAAGATTCCTGCCTGCAATCCATACGCGGAGTTGTTCAACTGGCGAATCGCATCTTCAAATTTATCGTAAGACTCGATTGTAACTACCGGGGCGAAGATTTCCTGGCAATTCACCTTCATTTCCGGACGCGTCCCGGTCATTACCGTGGGCTCAAAAACTGAACCGATCCGCTTTCCTCCACATAGTAGCCGGGCCCCTTCTCTGACTGCCTCTTCAACCCAGGAGCTAGCACGAATCGCATCGCTTTCGCGGATGAGTGGCCCTAGATCAGTCGACTCTTGTAGTGGATCTCCAACCACCAGCTTCTTCACTCCAGCAAGCAGCAGTTCAATGAACTTGGCTGAAACAGAGCGTTCGACCAGAATGCGCTGCACCGAGATGCAAGTTTGACCCGCATAAACAAAACCTCCAGCAACACAACGCTCCGCGGCGTAGGAGAGGTCGGCATCGCTATGCACGATGACGCCGGCATTCCCACCGAGCTCCAAAACGACCTTCTTCTTCCCTGCATTCTTCTTGATGTGCCAGCCCACGGCTGCGCTGCCCGTAAAGCTAATCATTTTCAATCGATCATCTGCGACGATGAGGCTGGCATCTTCGTTGGAAAGCGGTAGTACGTTCAACGCGCCGTCTGGCCATCCTGCTTGCTGCACCGCTTCGGCCATCAGCATGGCTGTAAGCGGAGTTTGAGGAGCTGGCTTCAGGACCATAGTGCAGCCAGCTGCAATGGCTGGCGCAACTTTATGGGTTACAAGATTCAAGGGGAAATTAAACGGCGTGATTCCTGCAATCGGTCCCAATGGGAAACGCCGCACAATGCCCCAGCGTCCAGCCGTATACTCCTGCCAGTCAAGCGGCAGATATTCTCCGTAAATACGGGTGCTCTCTTCAGCTGCAACGTTGAAGGTAAAGACGGCTCGATCAACTTCGGTTCGCGCTGCCTTGATCGGCTTTCCGGCTTCGAGAGCAATTGTGCGCGCAAATTCCTCTTTGCGTTCGCCGATGTGTTCCGCAATTCGTCTTAATACACGTTGCCGTTCAAACGCTGGTAAACGCCGCGTTGTACCGAAAGCCTTCACCGATGCTGCGATTGCCGCTTCAGCATGTTCACGCCTACCCTGAAACACCGAACCAACAAGACTGCCATCGTAAGGCGAATGGATTTCTATCTGGTCGCCTTCCTCGATCCATTTACCATCGAGCAAGAAACCTTGCGTGCCGATGGGAGTCAGAGTCATTTCGGTCATGGCAACTTCTCCGAAGTTCTAGTTCAACTTCTAAAAAAGATTACGCGAAAATTATAGACTTTGCACTCGCGACATTTTTCTTAAAGATTCGAACACACTTAAGGATTCGGCGAATTATTTCCACAGCTCTATACTATTTGCGGGATTATGAGAACAGTTTCCGCGAGTCGAGGGAGAATAGTTGCCACAACCCATTTTGGAACCGATTTCTAAAATTGCAGAGCGGCTACACAGACGAGAAATCTCTCCGGTAGATTTGACGGAAGATTGCCTAGCCCGAATTGAGAAGCTGAATCCTTCACTCAATGCATTCATTACTGTTACAGCCGAATCAGCTCTGGCTCAAGCCAAGCAAGCGGAGAGTGAAATTCAAAGCGGGAATTGGCGTGGGCCGCTGCATGGGATTCCGATTGGGCTGAAGGACTTGATCGACACAGCCGGAGTTCGCACTACTGCCGGGAGCGCATTGTATAAAGATCGCGTTCCAGAACACGACGCCGAAGTTGTTCGTTTGCTGAGGAACGCGGGAGCTGTATTGCTCGGGAAGCAGAATATGCACGAATTTGCCTATGGTGGCAGTTCGATGATCAGCCACTACGGCCCGGTTCACAACGCCTGGAATCCCGGGTACATTGCAGGTGGCTCCTCTGGAGGTTCGGCAACAGCTGTTGCTGCTGGCCTTTGCTACGGAGCGATAGGCACCGATACAGCTGGATCCATTCGCGAGCCGGCAGCTTTGTGTGGCGTGGTCGGGCTGAAAGCTACTTATGGGAATGTCAGCACCCAAGGTGTGATTCCACTTTCTCGATCCTTCGATCATGTTGGGCCAATCACACGGACGGTTGAAGATGCGGCAATCTTGCTTGCGGCGATTGCCGAGAGTGCGTCGAAGCCTATTGAAAATGTAAAACCCAATACGCTACGAATTGGGATTCCACGGAACTTCTTTTATGAAGATGTTGACGCGGAAATTTTCGCATCTATAGAGCAAGCGACGCTCGTGATACGCCAACTGACTGCAGGCACCCGCGAGATAAAACTCTCCGTTGAGACTGACCGCACTTTGCAAGCAGCTGAGTCTTATGCAGTTCATGCTGACTCAATCACAAGCCGATCAAATCTTTACCAGCCGGAAACCTTACGTCGCATTCTGAGCGGCAAGGACATTCCTGAGGCTGAAATCACCAATCACCGCCGTCAACTTGAAATTACGAGACAGGGAATTCAAAAGATCTTCGATGACGTCGATCTGTTGATCACCCCAACGACGCCGATTCCAGCCCCCGATTTAGCAGAGTTGGAGGCAAATCCGGAAAACCTACGTCCGCGCGAGATCATCCTGCTGCGGAACACTCGTCCATTTAATGTCTGGGGATTGCCAGCCATTTCGGTGCCATGTGGTTTCACTAAAGCTGGCCTGCCGATCGGATTGCAAATTGCTGGTGCACCCGGCAAGGAAGCCTCTGTACTTCAACTTGCTCAGGCTTACGAAGAAGCAACCGAATGGCACACCTATCACCCGCAGGTGCACTGATTATCGACGCACTAATCGACCGAATGCACATCCCCTGGCAGCATCATTACAAACGCACACTCGCCTGTGAGCTTGGAGCAGGATAGAATTCCGCGCCGTAGGATTTTCGTGGGAGTATCGTCTGGGAAATTAAGATCATAATGAGCCGTCTTCAATGCTTCCGAAAAGACTTTCAGCTTTTCGTCTCCGCTAATAAATTTCACGCCTTCGGCGGATGCTCCAGAGTGGCTGGGCACAAGCGTCACAAAAAAATCAGCGGTACCTGCTTCATCTTTTGTGGCTTTTCCTAATTTGATAGTGCGAGTTTCTTGTAAATCGCTGAGATATTTTTCGGTTATCGCGTTTACTTTTGATTCGCCACCAACCAGTGCCGCCAAGTGGGCTCGTGTCTCCGGGGTAGGCCTTAGAGCCGATATCGCCATGGCATAGGTGCGGATGGCGTCATTTTTCCGCCCAAGTTTCTCGTAAATCTGCCCCAGGTGATCGCCAACTTCACCATGCTGATCGACAACCCAGGATGCTGAGACATACTTCTCCGCTTTTGCGTAGTCTCCTTTGGCAAAAAAAACCCAGCCGAGAGTGTCCCAGTTTGCCACCAGCGACGACACTGCCGCTAAATCCCTATTATTTAGTTGATCGAGGCTTGTATTTCGCAGCGCCGCAGCTACCGCGGTTACTGCCGACTCCGAATATTGTTGGGCGCGATCCAGATGAACGCCCTTTAAAGAAAGCTGATACGCAATATCGTTCCAAATTTCAGGAGTGGCCGATAGTTCAACTGCGCGGTCAAAAGCCGCCAATGCCTTATCATCCTGGCCTACGTTGAGGTATGCGTTTCCGAGGCTAATCTGCAACCCCGGATTATCGCTTTTGATCGAAACCGCCTTCTCGAGTTCCGGCACCGCTTTTTCATACTGCTTTGCCTCGGAATACATGCCACCCAAAGCGGCATGACCGTACTCGCTCAGCGGATTAATCTCAAGCGCTTTATTGTAGGCAACGGCAGCCTCATCATATTTCCGCTCAGTCGTATAGGCCCACCCGAGGCTGTTGTATGCATATTCGTCATAGGCATTCATGTCCGCTTGCTGACGAAATGCTTCGATGGCTTTATCCGTCTCGTGAATCGCCATGTAGGCGCGTCCAAGATTCATTCTGGCGGTTTTGTGTTTAGGATCGGCTTCGAGCACTCTCTTGAGCAAACCTATAGCAGCCGGAAAATTCCCTCGCGCGAGAGCTGCATTGGCGGCATCGTTGAGGTCATCCCCTTTCAGGTCAGCGGGAGCGGTTGGATCTCCGGCGGCGGTGCTGTCGATCGAAAGATGTTGTCCTGAGTCAGTCGTTATGGCGCGCCGAAAAGCCAGGTAGTCGCTCGTACGCGAAGGCGGCAAATCACGAGTATTGGTTGTAAGGGCACGCTCGGCTGTAAAAACATTGCCATCGATCTTGTAGCTGGCCTCGTATTGTCCATAGTCACGTTTCATTGTGAAAGGCAATGGGGGACGTTCCACATACTTCGCGGGAAATTCGAGGCGAGCCGTGTACCGATAGTCCATGGGACCGCCAACCTGGATCGGCTCGGTATCAGTCGAAGAGTTGTCTTCATCCGCATCAGGAAGACTGATCTGTGAGAGAGGCAAAATTAATTCGGATTTTTTCTTCGTCCAATCCAGAAAGTTCGCGGCCGTGACTTCATATTGAACCTGGAAAGCTTCCTTGGTAGCGGCCGGATCGCTTACCTTTAAATTAGTCACGTCTCCCGTCAAACCGCTCATGCTGTTCATCTGCTTCACGAATTCTGTCCATCTCGCATTGGGCACGCGACGGAAAAGAATTCGCATGTAAAGCTCCGTATCCCCCCGCAAAGTGATTTTTATGTGGGCATCAAGCTTGCCAAATTCGTTGACCTTGCCATCGAGCTCCTGAATTTGACGATTGGGAACTGCGGGATCTGCGGGAGTTTCTTCGAGATGTGGCTTGGAGCTAGAACCTTCGGGTGGAACGATGAGCGCCTGCTTTTTTCGTAGATTATAGGAGAGCAAGCGAAACGGCGCGACCTCTGTGGTCGTGTCCATCCAAACCTGATCTTTAGTTAGAGGCACGAGACTGAAAACATGGTCGAACTGCGAGGGCGAGGGTATGTCGGGATCGAGTTTGCGCTCCGAATTGATAAGCACCGAAGATGCGTGGTAGCCGGATGCTTCCAGCAGGCTGGCTAATAGCGTGTGCTTATCTTTGCAATCTCCGTATTGATTGTGCAGCACGTCGGCAGCGGAGTGCGGCTGAAAACGGCCCACTCCGAAAGATAAACTGATATAGCGAAAATTTGTCGCGACGTAATCATAAAGAGCTTGAATTTTGTCGAGATCGGTTGCCTTCCCAGCAGTAAGCTCGGCTGCTTTGGCGCGGATCTCTGGCGTGGGCTGGCGACGATCTTTTTCTAGTCCGGCATACCAGCGACCGAGTTCCTCCCAGTTGGCGAACGTCGTCATCTGCACGGCGGGCGGCTCGGGCTCGGTTTTCTTCTTCTTGTCTTTATCTTTGTCGTCTTTGCCGCCGTCTTTTTCCTTGTCGTCGTCTTCGCGATGCGAACTCGACCAGGTGTAGACACGGCGGCCGTTTGTATCCGTAATTTTAGGATCAAATCCCGGCTGGGTTTTCACTTTTGCCATGCGTTCATGTGGGATATCGACTTTGAGCTGCTCATCGAGCACAATCCCGCTCTTTGCGAAGTTATGCTCCATCCAAAATTGGTTGGGAGCTAGGGGCGTGTGAATGGTAGTGACAACGTGATATTCGAGCACCTCTCCGGGACGAAGCCCGGGCACGGTGACATGTTTCTGGCGGTAATCGGTATAGACCGGAGCTTCTTTTTCCAGAGGAATGCTTAAATCCTGGACCGCGTCGGCGCTGGCCGTTACTGTGCTTCCGTCTGCTTTAAGTACACGCACATACGGGATCTCAACGCGCTCGTTCGCTGAACTGTATCCGATTACAATTTGTCCCCACTGCTCGACGCCAGCTTCGCTTTGAACCTTAATCCTGGCATAAAGCTCGCGCTCGCCGGTTCCGTCGCTCTCAAAACGGTAGGACGTTCGGAGCTTCTCGACTACAAAAGCTTGCTGGGAGTAGTCGGGAGCGGCTTCAGCAGCCTTTTCGAGAGGCTTAGGAATTGGGGACGGCTTGGGCGGCTCGTTCTGGGCGTGAATCGCCACAGAAAGTGTTAGGAAGAAAAATAATGAAAAAATGCGGCGCGCAGCTATCGAACAAAACAAATACATGGTGGGGCGTTTTTACCCTATACAGGTACTCACGCGCAAGAAGAACCACTGTTTGAAGGTTCCCAAAGTGCGCCATCAAAGCACTTTACTCTATTGCCCGCCAACCCCCGCTTGCTCCATGAAAGCTGCCTCGTCACTCTTCATCTTTTTCAGCTGATCGATGGGCAGGTACACCATGTGACCTGCCTCATAAGTAGCGAATGAAATATTTTGATGATATTTAGGGCCGATATCCAGATGATTCATGGTGTAATTCGCTGCAAAATACGGCGTCGCTAAATCGTAATAGCCCTCCATCACAAATACTTTGAGGTAGGGATTTTTTACGATCGCTTCTCGTAATGCACTGGCCGTGTCAGGAAACCCTTCGATGCTCGATCCCCAGTCCCACTTATCAAAGCCGGCCTGTTGTGCAAATACGTAATAGGGCATATCGACCTTATAGCCCAACTCGGTACGCACATAATTGTTGAAGACAGCGGTATACGGCGGCATGGTGGCTGATCCGGTTGGATCGTAGAAATCGGTGTCGAGTAGGCCAGCAGGATCGGGTCCGGTAAAACGTCCATCGAGGCGCCCGACGCGGAGTTTCTGATCGATTAGCAGATAATGAGTAAATTTCGGCACGTCGATGCGTAGATTCGCCTGATCGATAATTTCTTTACTTAGACCGGTAAATCGCGACATCTGATCAACGACCTTCTGACGCTCTTCCGTTGCAAGTGCATCTCCCTTCGCGAGGGCTTGTGCGTAATCAGTTTCAGCCCAGTGTTCTGCCTCTTCGCGCGCTCGATTCATGTCCTGCGCGAGATCCGGAGCGAGCTTGTGATGGTAGCCCGCAATCATGGTGAATGACGGGATCAGAAAGATGTAAGGCTGGTCGTTGGTTTTCTTGTCTTCGAGCGTCTGGAAATTGAGCACCTCAGAGAGCAAGGTGATGCCGTTAAAAGATATGCCTTTATCGGCCAAGTATCCGGAAATTCCAGCAGCGCGGGTTGTTCCATAACTTTCGCCGAGCATAAACAAGGGAGAGGCCCAGCGGTCATAGCGAGTGATGTAGAGCCGGATAAATTCGCTGAAGGCTTCGATGTCGCCTTTCACGCCCCAGAATTTTTTAGTCAGCTCTGCATTTTCGGCGCGGCTGAATCCGGTCCCGATGGCATCGACGAGAACCAGATCGCTTTTGTCGAGCAGCGTATAGGGATTGTCCTCCATACGATAGGGGGCGCGAGGCATAAAGCCATTAGGCTGAAGAACTACTCGCTTGGGCCCGAGCGCTCCCATATGCAACCAGATCGAGGCCGATCCGGGACCACCATTGAAGGCAAATGTCACTGGACGCTTACTGACATTCTCGCCATCAAGTGTGTAGGCAACAAAGAACATCTCTGCTTCGATTTTGCCGTCGCCGCGCTTGATCGGAAGGCGGCCCGTTGCCGCGGTGTAGCGCAACAGCTTTCCATCCACGGTGATCTGATGATGTGTCACGACCGGAGGCACTTCGGCCATGTCGAAATGTTCTTCTTTCTTGTCTTTGTCACCATCCCCGGTGCTTGGCTTGGAAGGCTCGGGTTTGGGTTCGGTAGGGGTCGTCGTCTCGGATGCCGTGGGAGCCGGTTCCGCTGGAGTCTTGACCGCGTTCTTCTGCTGCTGATTTTTCGGCTTCTTTTCTTTACTCTGGCTGGGAGTTTGATTTGGCGTCGGTTGAGTTTGCGCCGGATTCGAAGATGG
>Ga0070741_10002933_pt1 | contig 44010 bp, 40 predicted proteins | sample Coa_R1_4_FD_66440 | JGI IMG/M metagenome (GOLD analysis project Ga0070741, IMG submission 66440) | Surface soil microbial communities from Centralia Pennsylvania, which are recovering from an underground coalmine fire - Coalmine... | ecosystem: Environmental > Terrestrial > Soil > Unclassified ... | reverse complement strand
GAGCGGGGGCGGATCGGGATTTTCAACAGGTCCTACTATGAGGAAGTCCTCGTTGTGCGCGTGCACGAGGATATCCTGAAACGACAGAATCTGCCTGCGCAACTCGTCAACAAGAACATCTGGCAGGAGCGGCTTTCCGACATCGCGCATTTCGAGGACTACCTCACGCGGCAGGGAACGATCGTTCTGAAATTCTTCCTGCACCTGTCGCGCAAGGAGCAGAAGAAGCGCTTCATGGAGCGTCTCGACAAGCCGGACAAGCATTGGAAGTTCTCGCCCGCCGACGTGCAGGAGCGCGCCTTCTGGGATGACTACATGCATGCGTTCGAGGAAGCCATTCGGGCTACCGCGTCGGAGCGGGCGCCGTGGTACGTGGTGCCGGCCGACAACAAATGGTTCACCCGGCTCGTTGTCGCCGCAGCCATCGTGCAGGCAGTCGAGGAACTCAATCTCTCGTTTCCGACGATCGACGCCGAGAAGAAGAAGCAGTTGCAAACGGCGCGCGCAGAACTCGGCCGGGAAAAGTAGGAGACCGCGCGCAGCACGCGTCATCGTGCTCTTTCCAATGCTTTCACATTGCAGCTGCGCTAAAATCGAAAGACGGCCTCATCATTTCGGGAATGCGCATGTCGACAGCAATCTCGGTCCTTGGCGGCGTCGGTCTGTTTCTGCTCGGCATGACCGTCATGACGGAGGGCCTGAAGGCCCTGGCTGGCTCCGGGCTGAAGACGCTGCTTGGCAAGGCGGCTGCGACGCCGCTGCGCGGCTCTTTCTGGGGCGCGCTGGTCACGCTGCTGGTGCAATCGTCCAGCGCAACGACGATGACGACGATCGGTCTCGTCAGCGCGGGCCTGCTGACCTTCCCGCAAGGGCTCGGTCTGGTGTTTGGGGCGAACGTCGGTACCACGGGCACCGGGTGGCTGGTCGCACTCATCGGCGTGCGCGTCTCGCTGACGGCGGCCGCACTGCCGATGATCTTCGCAGGCGCATTGATCAAGCTGCTCGCCAGCGGGCGGATATCCGGAGCCGGCGCCGCACTTGCCGGATTCGGGCTCGTGCTGTTCGGACTGACGACGCTGCAGCAGGGAATGGGTGGGCTGGCCGAACGATTGCATCCGGCGGACTTGCCCGCGGTTCTCGCCGGTGGCGATACCGGATGGTGGCGGGCGATGTTCGGCGCGCTGGTGCTGGTCGTGATCGGCCTCGTGATGACTGCGATCATGCAGTCGTCCACGGCAGCGATCGCGGTGACGCTGTCGGCCTATTTCTCCGGCGCCATCGGACTTGACCAGGGTTGCGCGTTGATCATCGGACAGAACATCGGAACGGCCACCAGTTCCGCATTGGCGGCGATCGGCGCGAGCACCACGGCGAAGCGGCTCGCGATCGCCTATGTGCTGTTCAAAATGATCGCGGCCGTGATTGCGCTGGTGCTGTTTCCGATTCTGACGCCTTTGCTCATCGGCGCCTCGGCCGCAATCGACGGCGTGACGCTGCTGGCCGCCTATCACACGGCGTACAATATCGTCGGGGTCGCGGTTCTGCTGCCGCTCGTCGATCGTTTCACACAACTGGTGGAGCGCATCCTGCCCGATCGCGGCTCGCCGCTCACGCGCTATCTCGATCCTTCCGCGCTTGCGACGCCGGTGCTCGCCGTGGAAGCAGTGCGGCGGACGATCGCGCGGTCGCTTGTCGCGGTATGCGGCTCGGTCGAGGCGGCGCTGGGGGCGCAGATCCGCGGCGACGTCCCGGGAAAGAGCGCGATTTCGGTGGGTGAGGCGGTCGACGTGCTGCACCAGGCGCAAATCTTCCTCTCGGATGTATCCGGACCGCCGGACACAGGCGACGAGCAACGGCGGCTGACGAGCACGTTGCACGCGCTCGACCACGCGTCCCGGCTCGCGGAAATCGCCGGGGGAATCTCGTTCGGCGCGGTGCGCGACCGGCCCGACGAGCTGCGCGCCAGCCAGTTATGCGCGGATGCAATGGGGCTCGCAATCTCGGTTGCGGACGATGTCGCAATGCCGCCTGATGACCGGTCGGCCACGACTTCGCAAGCGCCAGGCGCAAAAGCGATACCCGCCGCCGACGCGCTCGCGCAACTTGAGCACATTGCCACAGAGCTGGAGAAGGTGCAGCTCGCTCACCGTCGCGCGACCTTGGACGCGGCCGCTAACGGAAAATTCTCTGCCGAGGCGGCAATCGTTCGCGTCGATGCCCTGCGCAGCCTGCAAGCGCTGGTGCGGCACGCCTGGCGCTGCACGTGGCACCTTGCCGGTCACGATGATGAGACAAGCTCACGTTCCAGCCTCGACCGCGCTGACAGCCTTCCGCAAGCTATCGGATGAACGGATGACGAGCTTCTCCGCCTCCACAACTGCGAAGAACAACACACCACCCGCGAGCAGCCATGGCCAAACCGACAGCGGAATCGCTTCGTTGTCGAACAGACGCTGCAATGGCGGCGCGTAGGTGAACAGCAGTTGCAGGATCACGACCGCGCCGATGCCGAGCGGCAGGTACCTGTTTCCCGTATGCGCGGTCAGGGAGAAGGACGAGTCCAGCAAATAGCGGCTGTTCAGGAGATAGAAGACTTGACCGATCGTAATCGCGTTGACCGCGACGGTGCGGGCGAGCGCATCCGATGCGCCGTGAGACTTCATCCAGAAGAACGCCACGAGCGTATAGGCGAGCAGCGCCAGGCCGACGAAGGCGATGCGCCAGATGCCGAAGCCGGTCACGATCGGGCGGCCCACCGCGCGCGGGGGACGGTTCATCACGTCGATCTCGTGCGGCTCGAAAGAGATGACGAGCCCAAGCGCAACAGAAGTTATCATATTGACCCAGAGCACCTGTGGCGCCGTGATCGGCATGGTGAAGCCGAAGAAGATCGCAACTGCGATGACCAACCCTTGCGCGATGTTGGTGGGCAGCATGAAAAGCATCGCCTTTTCGATGTTGTTGTAGACCGTGCGTCCCTCCTTCACGGCCGCAGTGATGGAGGCGAAGTTGTCGTCGGCCAGGATCATGCCGGCGGCCTCCTTGGTGACCTCGGTCCCCTTGATGCCCATGGCGACGCCGATATCGGCCTTCTTGAGAGCCGGCGCGTCGTTGACGCCATCGCCCGTCATGGCCACGATCTGCTTGTTGGCCTGAATGGCCTTTACCAGCCGCAGCTTGTGCTCAGGGCTTGCGCGCGCAAAGACGTCGACATCGCGGACGCATTCGCACAGTGTGGCGCTATCCATATCCTCGATCTCGCCGCCGGTGATCGCGGTTTTGCCGTCGCCGATGCCGAGCATTTTGGCGATGGCCGCGGCTGTGATCTTGTGATCGCCGGTGATCATGGTGACGCGGATGCCGCCGCCGTGACATTCCTTGACGGCCTCGATGGCTTCCTTGCGCGGCGGATCGAGAAGACCGATCAGCCCGAGCAGGACAAGGGTTTTTGGCAGGTCGGCCGGACCGAGGTTACCTGCCTGGACAGCCGGATTTTCCAGCCAGGCCAGCGCCAGTACACGCTCGCCCTGGGCGGCGAGTTGGTCCGAGCTTTGCGTGAAATGCGCGCGGTCGAGCGATACCGCCTGGCCGCTCGCGGTCTGCGCGCGATCGCAGTGAGCGAGGATGACTTCCGGGGCGCCTTTCACGAACAGCGCCTGGTTGCCGTCGGCGGATTTGTGCAGCGTCGCCATGAATTTGTGCTCGGATTCGAACGGGATCGCGTCGATCCGCGGCGAGGCGGCTTGCTCGGTGGCGCGATCCATGCCGAGCTTGGTCGCAAAAGGATAAAGCGCGCCCTCGGTGGGATCGCCTTCCACTTTCCATGTCCCTTCCTGCTGGAAAAGCTCGGCGTCGTTGCACAGCATGGAGACGCGGCCCATGAGCGAGAGCACGGCGTCCTTGGCTGCAGGCTTGCCGTCCTTCCGTATCTCGCCGTCGGGCGCATAGCCGTCGCCGGTGACTTGGTAGGCGGACTCGGCGGTGACGGCAGACACCACCATCATCTCCATTAAAGTCAGCGTGCCGGTCTTGTCCGAGCAGATCCGCGAGACCGATCCGAGCGTCTCGACGGCGGGCAAGCGCCGTATGATCGCATTGCGCTGTGCCATGCGCTGGACGCCGATGGCGAGCGTGATCGTGATGAGCGCCGGCAATCCTTCCGGGATAACCGAGACGGCGATGCCGACGACGGCCTGAAACAGCTCGACGAAGTTGATGGCCGCCACCCATTTTCCGAAGGCGAAGATCAAGACGCTGATCACGCCGATCACGGCGGTGATGCTGTAGCCGAACTTTTTGATCTGGCGCAGCAGCGGGGTCTCGAGCGGACTGACACGAGCGAGCAACTGATTGATGCGGCCGAGCTCGGTGTCGCTGCCGGTGGCGACAGCAATGCCGGTGGCGCGGCCCGATACGACCATCGTGCCCGAAAACGCCATGTTCTCCCGATCGCCGACCGTGGCATTTGCAGCTACGACATCGGTGGTCTTGTCGGCCGGCACGGATTCGCCGGTCAGCGCCGCTTCCTCGGTGCGCAGGTTCTTGGCATCGACGAGGCGCAGGTCTGCCGGAATCCTGTCGCCGGACTCCAGCAGCACGACGTCGCCCGGCACGAGCTGGTCGGCAGCGATCATGCGCGTCCCGCCGCCGCGCAAGACTCTTGCCTCGGCGGACAGCATGTTGCGGATCGAATCCAGCGCCTTCTCGGCCTTGCCTTCCTGGATGAAGCCGAGCAGCGCGTTGAGAATGACCACGGCGAAGATGATGCCGGCGTCGACCCACAGGTTCAGCATCAGCTTGATGAAGCCGGCGCCGAGCAGGACATAGACCAGGATGTTGTTGAACTGGGCGAGAAACCGCATCAACGGTCCTCGCTTCTTGCCCTCGGGCAGGCGGTTCGGGCCGTGTTTTTGCAGCCGCGTCGCGGCTTCGGTCGCGTCGAGCCCCGTCTCGCGGCTGGTCGCGAGCTGTTTCGCGACCGCGTCGGCGGATACCGCGTGCCACGCCGAGGCGTTGCTGGCCGTGGACGCGTTCATTGCTACGCGCATCCCTAAGCCCCCCGTGAGCTCCTCCTTAAAGCGCACTCCGAAGCACTACTCGTTGCGACGGATGATTTTGAGCGCAAGGAGCGCGATGCCGCAGGCGAGGGCGATGATGCCGGCGGCAAAGAGTCCAAGTGAAAGTCCGTTTGAGCGATACTCCAAACCGATCGCGATACAGAGGATGCCGAAAAAGATCAGGACCAACCCCCCAAACTTCTTCGCCAACAGCATCGCACCGTCAGCAGTGTAAGCGGCCATGACAAACCTCCTTTGACAACCTTCGTCGCTGTGAACGCCATGAGCTCCGTGATGGCGCGGGCAGGGCGAGACACCTCCGCCTGATCCCGTGTCCGCATTCGCAGCTCAACGGCGATCGCAAATGCTGTCCGAAACAGCGCTCCTCTCCACAACCTTACGTCAAGGCGGGATTGGACCAATTGACTTAACGGCCACGAAGCCCAACTGGTTCCATTTACCGGAACGGCTGCCAGCACCGGCGTGTCGGCGTATAAGTCAAGGGTCAGTTTTTTTAAGGAGAATGTTCAACCAGCACGGGAGTCCGAAAATGTACGCCAATATTCTCTTGAGCACGGATGGATCGGATGTTGCGAGAAAGGGCGTCAAGCACGGGATTGACTTGGCAAAGGCCTTGAACGCCAAGGTGACGGTCATCACCGTCACGGAACCTTTGCCGGTCGACTATGGGGGCGGACACGCCTCGGGATGGATTCCCTCGCAGCGAGAGTTCGATGCCTTTGACGCAGCCTGCAAGGTCCGCGCGGGCACAGTGCTCGACGAAGCGCGAGGGATAGCGGAACAGGCCGGGATATCTGCAGAATATTTGCATGTTCCGAATGCACACCCGGCCACGACGATTATCGAAACGGCAAAGTCCGGAGGTTGCGACCTGATCGTCATGGGCTCTCATGGGCGTCGCGGCCTCAGGAAGCTGTTCCTGGGAAGTCAAACTTCGGAGGTTCTGGCCGACGGAAGCGTGCCGGTGCTGGTCGTGCACTAGTGGAGCGGATTTGACATTCGCTACCCGTGGCCGCGCGTTCGCCAAGCGAATGTCAAATCCAAAGCTCCACTAGAAACTGATATTTGCTAGTGGTCCTTTGATTCTAACATTTGTAAAAGTGCCAGCTGGGAAGGGATACAAATGTTAGAATCGGACCACTAGTGTCCCGATTCCGAAGTTCGTATCATTTTTCGGAGCCACGTTTCGAACTTCGGAATCGAAAGGACACTAGCAAACCTATTGATTTAGTGTGGCTTTGGTTCAGAAGTCCGCATGAAGAACCCGCGGCACGCAGTGGTGCGGACTTCTGAACCGCCACACCAGAGGCCTCATCCTCCGCGGTCGTCGTAGGAATTGTCGTGACCGGTATTGGCGCTTGCCTTGCGCGCGGCGCGCCCAAGATGATCCTTGAGTCTTGCGAGCGCATCGGGGGACCAGTGGTGGATATCGGCCACGGCAACCCAAGCATCGATATAATGCTCCGGCGCGTAGACATGGCCAAAACCCATCGGAGTGCCGTTCGCGACGGCCATGTCGAGCGCAAGCTGCAGCATCGTGACGACCGGGTACCAGCGCAGCTGTGGTGAAACATCCGGGCCGCGCGGCGCATTCATCCAGGCAGGGGGGCGGTATGCATCGCGGTAGTCGAACAGCACGATAGCATCGCTCGCATATTGCAGATAGACGACGCGCATCGCGCCCCATGGCGCATCGGCCGGAACCGTCGATCCGTTCTGGTTCATGAATCGCACGAAGCGGCCGTCACGAAATTGCGGCAGCCAGGCCGGAGACCCCGGATTGCGGTTCTCGGTGACCCAGCGCCAGATGCGGCTCGCGAACGGTGGCCCGCTCCACAGGGCACCAGTGATTGGATCGCCGATCGTCTCGAACAGCTCCGCCGATTGCTCCGAGTTCTTGGCCCCGAGGCTCAGGCCGTGCAGATAGAGTTTTGGGCGCGCGTCCCTCGGCAGCGTGGTCCAATAGCCGTAGATCTCAGCGAACAAAACTCGCGCCGCCTCTGCGCCATATTCGGGTTGAAACAGCAGCGACAGCGGACTGTTGAGATAGGAATACTGCACAGCGACGCTGGCAACGTCGCCGTCGAGAAGATATTCGACCGAATCCATGGCTGCGGGATCGATCCAGCCGGTGCCGGTCGGTGTAATCACGATGAGGGTGGAGCGCGCAAAGCCGCCCTGGCGCTTCAGCTCCTCCAGCGCCAGCCTTGCGCGCGCGCGCGGCGTATCGGCGCCGCGCAGCCCCACATACACACGAACGGGATCGTGGGCGGGCCGACCGGTGAACGCGCCGATCTGTGCCGCTGTTGGCCCCGACGCCACGAATCTGCGACCGGTCCGGCCGAGTTCTTTCCATCTCACCAACGATGCCGTGCTTCCGGTTTTTCCAGGCGCGGTTGGCTGCGCCCGCTCGGGCTCAATCAAGGCGTCCCATTCGCGGAAGGACGAATCGAGCGCGCGAAAGGCCGTGCGGATCAGGAAGTTGCTGGCGATCGACCAGAACAGCAGGGTTGCGATGAGCACCCCGAGGACATTGGCGATCTTTCGCGGAATGACGCGCCGGATCTGCGTCGAGAGGAAATGGGTCACGAGGGCGAACAGCCGCGCCAAGATCAGCAGCGCGAAAAACGTCATCAGGGCGATCGCGCAAGTCTTGAGCGGATGCGCCGTTTCGACCGGCTCCATGTTCATGACGGCGCGGATCGAATTCTGCCATTCCGCCGCCCGCCACAGATACACGATGACGACGACGAGACAGGCAACCGCGAGGAACGCGTTGGTGACGGATCGAAGCCGGGACGAGGGCTCGGGCAGCTCCAGATAGTGCCAAAGCCAGCGCCAGAGCACGCCAGCGCCGTAGCCGATCGCAAAGCAGCCTCCGGCGAGCGCGCCTTGCGTGAGATAGCTCCGCGGGATGAGCGTCGGCGTCAGCGCGGCAGCGAAAAACAGCGCGCCGAGGACCAGCCCGACGCCAGACAGCGACTGCATTTGCCGCCAGATGATCGGTGCTGAAGTTTTCACCACGGTCGATCCTCCGAAGAGGTTGCAGTAAAACTGAAGGGAACGTCAGTGTCGCCGCACCAGCGGCCTCGGCAGGCCGAAATTTTCGCGCAGCGTCTCGCCTTCATAGTCACGATGGAACAGTTCGCGGCGCTGCAATTCGGGCACGACAAGGCGTACAAAATCCTCATAGGTGCCGGGCACATGCGTTGCCGCGATCACGAATCCGTCGCATCCGCGCTCCGTGAACCATTGCTCGAACTGATCCGCGACCATCTTCGGCGAGCCGACAAAGGTCGGCATCTCGCGCACCGTGCCCCGGCCAGAGAGCTCGACGAAATCGCGCACCGTCGGATTGGTCTTGCCGCTGACCTGAACGACGCGATCCCGCAGCGCTTGCATGCCGCTGATCGCCTGCAACTCCTCTGATGTAAATGGTTCGTCGGGCGGCTTCGAAGCAAAGTCGAAATTGAGCACCTCCGACAGCAGCACCAGCGCATCGATCGGCTTCGCCAGCGCGTCGATGACGGCGAACTTGTCTTCGGCTTCGCTCTGCGTTTCCGCAACGACCGGATAGACCGCTGGCGCAATGCAGGCATCGCGGCCCTTCTCGGCAAAGGCGCGCTTGAATTCGCCGTACTGCTTCTTGGCGACTTGCAGGTTCGGGTAGACCACGAAGATCAGTTCGCCCCATTGCGTGGCGAACGCCTTGCCGCGCCCGCTCTGCCCGGCCTGGATGATGACGGGATGTCCTTGAGCCGAGCGCGGTACCGTGAAAGGCCCGCGCGATTTGAAGAAGTGTCCTTGATGGTCGAGGCGGTGCACCTTGTCTGGATCGGCAAACAGGCCGTTGTCGCGGTCGAAACGGATTGCATCGTCTTCCCAGCTGTTCCAGTGCCCCAGCACCACCTCCATGAACTCGTCGGCGCGGTCGTATCTCAGATCGTGGCCGAGATGTTCTGACGCGCCGAAATTGGCGGCCTCGGAATCGTTCAGCGAGGTGACGACGTTCCAGGCGGCGCGGCCGTTGAGGAGAAGATCGATCGTGGCAAACACACGCGCCACATGAAACGGCTCATAATAGGTCGTCGAGTAGGTGACGCCGATCCCGAGCCGCGTCGTCGCAAGCCCCATCGTCAGCGCGACCGCAACCGGGTCGAGCTTGGCGGCGCGAATGCCGTGACGGATGGTTTCCGCAAAATCGTCGCCGTAGCGGTCCGGTATCGCGAGGCGGTCGTCAAAGAATGCGAGATGGAATTTTCCGCGCTCCAGCGTGCGCCCGATCTCCTCGTAGTATTCGCGCGAGAACCAGTTCGGCTTCGACGAGGGATGCCGCCAGGATGCCGGATAATTCGAGCAGTTCTGGGCCTGGAGGAAGCCGATCAGTTTCATCTGCCGGGTCATGGCGCCGTTCCCCTCATCCCGTCTCGCGCGGGGTGAGGCGAAGAGTGGACAAATTCTGTGGCAAAGAGCAAGCGACGAGTTTTTGCCGGGCCGCCGGAAACTGCATGACGCCAGGTGGACGATGCGCACGATTTGGCGCACCGGACGGCTGGTCCGCGCGACTGGCCGAGCGCGCAGACCGCCGGCTTTGAGCAGTGCCCTTCGGCCTACTACCAGGTGGCGGTAAAGGCCTGCTGTAGCTTGGCGGGAGATGTCACGCCGTTTGCGATCAGCAATTGAGTCAGAACGCGTGCCTTCTGGGGATTCAAGTCCTCGGAAACGACAAATCCGTTCTTGTCGTCGTCGACCTCGACATTGCGAGTCACGAAACCGGATCGAACCCGGGTGGAACGAACGACGACGATACCCTTTTTCGCGGCCGCTTCGAGCGCGTCGAGGGCTAGCTTCGACGTGTTTCCATCGCCGACGCCGGCCAGCACGATACCCTTTGCGCCGTGCGATATCGCGTCGTCGATCGGAACGGCGTCCATGTTGGCGTGCGAGTATACGATTTCGACACGAGGCAGCTCACCGTTCGCCGGCAGCTCGTACGTCGCGCGCTTCAGCCCGGCGGCCTGTGTCATGAAACGAATACCGCCGGCCGTGTCGACATAGCCGATCGGTCCGGCGTTGGGCGAGGTGAAGGTCTCAAGACTCGTCGTGTTGGTCTTGGTGACCGAACGCGCGCCCTCGATCTTGTCGTTCAGCACGGCCATGACCCCGCGTCCGCGAGAACGAGGGTCGGCTGCGACCTGGACTGCTTCGTACAGATTGCCGGGGCCATCTGCGCTGACCGCCGTGGCGGGGCGCATCGAGCCCACGATGACAACCGGCTTCTCGCCTTTAAGGACGTTGTCCAGAAAAAACGTGGTCTCCTCCAGCGTGTCCGTGCCGTGGGTCACGACAACGCCATCGGCCTCGTTGTTGTCGAAGGCCTGCTGAATACGATGAGCCAGCGCAAACCAGACCTTGTCGTTCATATCCTGCGAGCCGATCGACGAAATCTGCTCGGCGCTCAGTTTCGCCATCTTGTCCAGGCCCGGCACAGACTGGACCAGTTGTTCGCCGGTGATCTGGCCGGATTTGTACGCGCCGCTCGCACGGGGATCTGCCTGACCTGCGATTGTCCCGCCCGTCGCGAGCACGAGAATTCGCGGCAGATTGGTGGCCGGCGCGGCGTCCTTGCCCGCCTCTGCGGCCTGTGCCGCCACATTGAGCATGAGCGAGAGTGCAAGCGTCGTCGCTGCAATGGAGAGTATCGATGTCCGGCTCGCTCGTCCCTGGATGTCTTTCGTCATCGAATTGACCTCCCTTTTCTTGGGCCCATCAAGGCGCGAGGCAAGGGATGCGCGAAGCGGCCCAGGTAGATACCCGATATCCGCGCGCCGGCAAGGTCACGGCGCGCGCGGACAGGATCTAGATCGCTTTCGTCTTCATCTGATCGGCGATGTATTCGGCCTGCCGGATCGCCAGCGTGACGATCGTCAGCGTCGGATTTTCTGCGCCGCCGGAGGTGAACTGGCTTCCGTCGGACACGAACAGGTTCTTGATGTCGTGGGTCTGGCCCCACTTGTTCACCACTCCGTCGCGCGGATTAGCACTCATGCGGTTGGTGCCGAGATTATGTGTCGACGGATAGGGCGGGGTCGGGAAGGTTCGCGTCGCGCCGACCGCGTCGTAAAGTGCCGCGCCCTGTTTGTAACCGTGGCTGCGCATCGCCAGGTCATTCGGGTGATCGTCGAAATGAACATCCGCGACGGGCAGGCCGTATTGATCCTTGGTGCTGCTCAGGGTGATGCGATTGGTCTCCTGCGCCAGGTCTTCGCCCACGAGCCACATGCCCGCCATGTTGCTGTAGAGATCGATCGCGCTGGTGAACTCGCGGCCCCAGGCACCGGGGTCGAGGAACGCCGCCATGAAGGGCAGCCCGAGCGACAACGTCTCCATCTCGTAGCCGCCGACGAAGCCGCGGCTCGGATCGAGCCGGCCTTCATCGCGGACGATGCCGGCCATCGTGGTGCCGCGATACATGTGCACGGGCTTGTCGAAGACGGCATAGACCGATCCCGTCATGTGCCGCATGTAATTGCGGCCGACCTGGCCGGAAGAGTTGGCAAGTCCGTCGGGGAATTTGGACGAGGCGGAATTCAACAGCAGCCGCGGGCTCTCGATCGAATTGCCGGCGACGGCGACGACGCGGGCCTTTTGACGCTGCTCCTTGCCGTCCTTGTCGAAATAGACGACGCCAGTCACCTTGCCGCTCGCGTCGTGCTCGATGTGTGCGACATGGGACTGCGGACGGACCTCCATCTTTCCGGTGGCTTCGCCTTTCGGGATTTCAGTGTAGAGCGTCGACCATTTGGCGCCCCATTTGCAGCCCTGGAAGCAGAACCCGGTCTGCTGGCATGAATTGCGATTGTCGCGCTCGACGGAGTTGATCGCCATGTTCCCGGTATGGCACTCCTTGTAGCCGAGCTTGTCGGCGCCGGCTTTCATGATCTTGAAATTGTTGTTGCCGGGCAGGCCGGGCCGTCCGCCGGTTCGCGTCACGCCCATCTTCTCTTCGGCGCGTGCGTAGAAAGGTTCGAGCTCGGCGAGCGTGACGGGCCAGTCGAGCAGGTTGGCGCCCGCAATCCGTCCATAGACGGTCGCCGTCCTGAACTCGTGTTCCTGGAAGCGGAGCGATGCGCCCGCCCAATGGGTGGTCGAACCGCCGACCGCCTTGACGATCCACGCCGGCAGCGTCGGGAAGTCTTTCGAGACCCGCCAGCTTCCCGAGGTCGTGCGCGGGTCTTTCCACGCCAGTTGCGTGAAGCTCGCCCACTCGTCGTTGACGAAATCCTCGTATTCATGCCGTTCGCCGGCCTCGAGCACGACGACGTTGATGCCTTTTTGCGCAAGCTCGTTGCCCAGCGTTCCGCCGCCTGCACCGGAGCCGATGATGACGACGACGCTGTCGTCGTTCTGGTTGAATTTTGCGGCCATGTCGAATGTCCTCCAGCTTTTCCTGCAGCAGCGCTCGCCTAGATCCAGTCGATGTCGTCAAAGCCACGCTTGATGTAGCCACCCTTCGAGTAGGATTCGCCCTCATAGCCGAAGATCGGCCATACCTCCGGCTGGTTGTAGAGCGAGGCGATGAGGCCGGAGCGGATGGTCTCGAACATCGGCGAATGGCTCACGGCGCGAAGCAAGGCGACACGCTCTGCCTCCCAACCGAGACCGGAATAGCCGCCCTTGCCGGCGGCGGCGTCGAGGCCTGCGACGAACGACTCAAGCGCGGCCTTCGTCGCCGGATCGCCGGCCGCCTTCTCGTCGTAGGATTTCATCGCGATGGCGTAGAACCGGTCGGCGACCTTGTCGTGCGGATAGATGTCGCGCGCGACCAGGATCAGCGTCTTCATGGTCTGCGGTTGCAGTCCCTTGACGTCGAGCGCCCATGCCTCGGACGCGTTGAGAAGCGCGCCGCCAGTCGTGATGGTGACGGCGGCCGCAAAGCTGATTTCCGACGACCGGCGCAGGAAGGTGCGGCGGTTGACGGCCTCTTGTCGGTGCGCATGGCGCCCGTGATCACCACTCATCTCATCTCCTCCCGTTATATTCGTCGTTCGCACTGTTGCCGTGCGTCACAGATAGCGGCCGCGCCGCTGCAAAATCTCGATCTTGTAGCCGTCCGGGTCCTCGACGAAGAAAAATCGCGCCAAGGGACGGCCATCGCGCTCGAATTCGACGATCTTGCGCGGCGACAGGCCGGCGGCGGAAAACCGCGCGTGCTCGCGATCGAGATCGTCGACCGAAAACGCCACGTGGCCGTAGCCGTCGCCGAGGTCATAGGGCGTGGTGCGGTCCTTGTTGACCGTCAGTTCGATTTCGAATGGCGTGTCCGCGTTGGAGAGGTAAAGGAGGGTGAAAGCGGGAAAGTCGATCCGCTCGGCAACCTTCAGGCCAAAAGCCTTGTCGTAAAACGAGACCGACCGCGCCTCGTCCAGCACGCGGATCATCGTGTGAATCGCCTTGGCCATGATTTGGACCAGATTCCGTCGCCGCGCCGCCCATGATGGCGCTATCGACGAAGCCTAAGACGATCAAAACGACTTTGGTGTTATCAGCCTACTACGTGGCGCTGATATTCGCCGCCGCCGGCTGCAGCGATGCTTGCCGCCGGAAGCTCCGTCGCCCGCTTCTCAAGCGCCACCAGGCAAATGCACCGCAAGTGCGAAGTGAAGTTTGGAACCGGCCCCCACATCAAGAGAACTTCGCGGTGCAAGGTGGAAATGAAACAGGGAACGGATATTCCTTCGAGCGCCGCAATCTGCTCGAGGATCTTCCAGAACATCTTTTCGAGCCTGATACTGGTGCTTTGCCCATTGAGCCGGATCGAACGCGTCTCATAGACGTAGCTCTCCGGATTTTGGCTGGCAAATAGATGGCACATGCCTTCCTCCCGCTCTGGCTGGCTTTTTGTGCGACAAGTTTGCGGACTTTTCCCCGGTAGCGCAAGGCGCATATGAACCTGCGACACTGTCGTTGCGCTGATACAGCCGACGACAGCGCCGGGTTTCTTCAAAGAGCCGCGTCAGCACGCGATCGAGCGCGAAGAAGTGTTGGTCCGCATGGCCGCTCGCCTGAGCGGCGCATTAGGAAGACGAAAGGACGCCCTCATGACAAACACGACCGCGGGCGCTCCTGATGCAACGTTCGTTCAGCGACCCGCAGCTAGTGGCCGCGGTGGAAGCTGCGGAAAAATCGAGACTCTTGCGCCGGTGTTGTCGTAGGTACGATCCACGCCGCAGCCCGACGGCAACGCTGGAAGTTCTGCGTGCCGCAATCACAGTGCCGCCGCGAGGCGAAGCATTTTTGACCGCAAATAATCTCGTTTGACTGCAAATAATCGCGATTTCTCCATCGATACTTTCGATTTCAGACACGGGGCACCTCTAGCGTACGTCAACAGTGCTGAAAACACGTCTTGCCTCGGCTGCACAACGGAAGTGGAGAACAAGAAATTGTCTCAGTCTCTCGTGCACGCTGACGTCGCCGAGACCATTTTCTCGTTTCCAGATCAGCAGCGGTCTTTTCTGAGGACAATTGCCGAGGTTGATGCGGGATGGGTTATTCCGCTTCTACTCTGCGGATTCGTCGCCGGCTGGCAGGCATTCCTGTCGATAGCCTATATCGGCGGCGATCTTCATCCTGATGTCCTGGAAACCTGGACGCTCGGACGCAGCATCGAATGGGGCTCCGCCAAACATCCGCCATTGATGTCGTGGATCGCGAGGGCCTGGACATCGGTCTTTCCGCTCGCGAACTGGTCGTTCCAGCTGATGGCCCTGACCAACTCTGCGATTGCCCTATGGATCGTCGATTTGATCGCTCGCCGTTTCGTGCAGGGCGACAAGAGACTGATCGTGCTGCTCCTTCTCATGCTGACGCCGATCTATCAGTTTCATGCCCAACGCTTCAACGCGAACTCGGTTCTGCTGGCGACCTGGCCACTTGCCACTTATTGCTTTCTCCGCTCGTTCGAAACACGCCGGCTGGGATGGGCCGTCGCGGCCGGCGCAGCCGCGGCTCTGGCAATGCTGGGCAAATACTATTCGGTGTTCTTGATCGCCGGTTTCGTGTTTGCCGCAATCCTTCATCAAGAACGGCGCGCGTATTTCAGCTCGGCAGCTCCCTGGGTCTCGATGATCACAGGTCTTGCGGTGCTTGGACCACATTTGCATTGGCTGGCAACAACAGGGGCAAAACCCTTTAGCTACGCGCTTGCGACGCATGCGGGAAAACCATTTGGTCGCTCGCTCGCCGACGCGCTTCTTTTCGCCCCGGGGGCCACGATGGTCCTTGCGCTACCAGCGGCCGCATGGGTCTTGATTGCGGGAAGTCGGCTCAGAACGTTTCGACAGGATTTCCTGGCGCTGGATGAGGGCCTATGGCTGCTGTTCCTCGTCAGCATCGGCACCATCGTTTTTCCACCCATTGCCGCGCTAGTCCTGAAAAGCGACTTGCAGCCGATTTGGGCGTTGCAGGGCCTGTTCTTATTCGTAATCCTGGTGGTTTGCGGTGCGAGCTATCCGATTGAGCACGTTCATACGGTCAGACTGGCCGTCACCGCTTTCGCCATAGCGACCCTCTCGGTCGTCGTGGTGGCTCCCGGCCATGCGCTATATCGAAATAGCTACCCGTTGCATGAGGGACGCAATTTCTATCGTAAGGCAGCGGAGGAATTGACCCGCCGATGGCACCTGCATTCCGACGAAACACTTCAGGCGATCGGCGGCGACGGTGACCTCGCCTTCGCAGTCGCCTTCTATAGCCCTGATCATCCGCTTTACGAGAGGCCTCTGGTCAACCCGAACACCGAGCCGACACTCGACGCGGCCCTTCTCGGTAAAGGATGGGCAGCATTGTGCTTTGACGAAGACGATGCTTGCATCAATGCCGTCACGCGTACTCTGCTGTTGGCTCCGCGGTTCGTCAGCCATCGGTTCAAGATATCTTCGTCGCTGCTGGGGCAACCTGGCGCAAGTCAATCCTTCATGGCGGTCATCGTCCCGCCGGCAACGCAGCGAGAAACTGCGCCAACGTTGGGCCTCGCAGCGAATTTCAGCGTCATCCGCCAGGAGTTGCCGTTCTAGATGCGTGCTTGAATGGCGCGATCGAACTTTGTCGACCTGATTCCATTGACGTGCGCAAGACCCGACAACGATTTGCCCAAGTTCCCGGCGTGCAAATTCCTGGCGTACAAATGTCAGGATCGCTGACGCGTTGTAGCTTGCTTCGGGATGTTTCACGCCGCCATCAGCAGAACTTTCTGGCCGCGCCGAAGCCTTTTTGATATTAATTGACCCGCCGCGCTTGATGGGCGCTCAACGGGATTCATGCAGGTCGAGACCACTCCGGTTCGACCTCGTGAGAGCAGGGAGTAGATTTGGAATTTGAGCGGCGCGAGGTGACGCGCATGCGCGAGAAAGTTAGAAATATTAATTTCGCCAAAACTGGCAAGAACGGTGAGTCGACGACGCGTGGAATGATGCCGCGCCGCCTTGCAGCGATTGTCGCAGGCGACATTGCAGGCTACAGCCGCCTCATGGAGTTGGATGAAGAGGGTACGCACGCGCGTGTCAAGCGGATCGAGCGCGATCTCATCCAACCCAGTATTACGGAACACTATGGCAGGCTCGTCAAAACGACCGGCGACGGCTTTATAGCAATTTTCGACAGCCCAGTTGAAGCCGTGCGCTCTGCCATCGTCATTCAGCAAAATATGTCGGGACGCAACGCGGCGCAGCCGAGAAATCTTTGGATCGAGTATCGGGTCGGCGTGAATCTAGGTGATGTGATCATCGAGGAGGACGACATCTACGGTGACGGGGTCAACATCGCCTCGCGTCTTGAAAGCATCGCCGATCCTGGCCAAGTGTATATCTCGGGCGGCATTTACGAGCAGATCAAGAATAAGCTCGTTTGCGGATACGAGTCGCTCGGGGATCGCAAGGTCAAGAACATCACCGACCCCGTTCGGGTTTACCGGGTGCTTCCCGATCCGGCTGCTTTCAGGACCCGAGACCGTCGAGGGACAGTTCTCATTCTCTCGATGAGCATCGTCTGGCTCGGCATTGCAGGCGCCGGACTCTGGTATTGGCTGCCGCACGGAAAGCCGCAGGAAACGTCGTCGATTTTGGTCCTGCCGCAGACGTCGAAAGCACAATTGCCGCCGCCGGTTACGAATCCATCGACGCAAGCCTCCGAGCCGTCGCGTCCTGCAGTAACGACCGCTCAGGCGCGGCCACAAACCCAGCCTGCGCCCTCAACCGCCTCGCCCGAGAAACAGGCGGCGTTGCAGAACGCGATACCCGCGCCTCCGACCTCGACGATACGGGAGCCCCAGATGAACATGCTCCAAGGAGGATCGTTCGTCATGGGCAGCAATGACGACGCCTCGGAAAAGCCGGTTCACCAGGTCACCGTCAAGCCGTTCGCAATCAGTCGCTATCCAGTTTCGGTTCGCGAATGGAACCAATGCGCTGCAGAGAAGGCTTGTCCGTTCGCGGCAGCGGGGAAGGATGACGCGCCGGTCACAAACGTAAGCTGGAGCGACGCCAAGCAATTTGCTGCCTGGCTCGCCGGCGCAACGCGCAAGCCATATCGGCTTCCGACCGAAGCGGAATGGGAATATGCCGCTCGCGGCGGAACGCACACCAGGTACTGGTGGGGCGACGAGCTTCAGCCCGGCATAGCCAATTGCAAGAACTGCGCTGACCTCGGGGCGATCGAACAACCGGTCAAAATCGGCAGTTTCAAACCGAACCCGTTTGGGCTGTATGACATGGGCGGCGGCGTCGACCAGTGGGTTGAGGATTGCTGGCACAAGAATTATCAAGGCGCGCCGTCAAACGGTTCACCGTGGCTCGAGAGCGACTGCGGATCGCACGTCATTCGGTCCGGCTCCTGGAAGAATGACGCCCGTTATGTGCGGCCGGCAAATCGCGACAGTTACGACACCAACGTTCGTTACCCGACACACGGTTTCCGGGTTGCCCTCTCTCCCTGAGGTTTTCAGAGGAGCACGTCCATGAAGATCGTCCGGCTTACGGTGCTGGCCGCGGCGTTGATGTCCATGCCATCCACGGCCTGGACTCAAGGAAAGCCTGCCGCAAAGGATGGGCTTTTGTATTTCATCTGGCCGCAGACCGGCGCCACGATCAAGGGAGGGTTCTGGTGCCGATTCGGTCTGCGCGGTATGGGCGTCACCCACGCGGGCGACGATTTTCAGAACAGCGGTCATCATCATTTGCTGGTTGATGTGAATGAACCGCTCAATGCGAACGAGCCAATCCCGCAGGACAAGAACCATCTTCATTTCGGTGCGGGTCAAACCGAAACCCGGCTCGAGCTTCAGCCCGGCAAACACACCCTTCAACTCGTGCTGGGGGACGCGAAACACTATCCGTTCAACCCGCCGCTCGTTTCAGACAAAATAACCGTGACGATCAAGTAGGATCGTGCGTCGGCAAATGTCGCGCCTGCCGAGCTGCCGAGAGCAGAAGCAAATCCAGCGCATCAGGCCGCCGATCCGCTGCGGTCTCGATCTCAGCGGCTGCGCCAAAAACGCAAATTCGAAAATCCGTTCAAGCTGTTCTGGTCGTCCAGCTTAAATTGCGAAAATATTCGCTTGTGCCGTCGGGCAAATCAGTGGTCCTTCTTCGCGCGTCCTGCGCTTATTCAAGAGGGGCGCTTCGCGATCGTCACGAACGTTTGGTGCAGGATGCGATGGACGTGGATGGCGTCGCCAGACGAGCGGCGCCACCCGCGGACGGCGAAGTCGTGTGGTCCCGATATCCCGACGCTGATATCAAGTTGGCGACGATGCTGACGCATCGCGCTGGCGATGGTGGCAAAAAAGCCCGGCTCACCAGGGAGAGCACGAAGGAAGCCGTTAAAACCAATCGCGCAGGGAATGCCGGCGTGAACCGGTGAACCTGTGGTGACTAACTCGTGTGCTTTTTACTTTTGCGCACGAGGCTGCGGGTGCATCGAGCGCCCGGCATTCCCTGCGCCCTCTGATTTATCGAGGGACGATGTCTTGGCAAAGCTCGGGCAAATGATGCCGCGAGAAGGCGAGGGTGTGTGCGTCATTGCGAGCGATAGCGAAGCAATCCAGTGGTCCTTGAAAAAGGTTCTGGATTGCTTCGTCGCTAACGCTCCTCGCAATGACGAGGGCTGTTTGACAAGTGAGATGAAGTGAAACCTAGCCCGCCGCCATGCCTGCGCGGATTTCGGCGCGCAGTTCGTCGATCAGCTTGAGGCCCTGCTTGGTCTCGACATGCCAGAAGGTCCAGCCATTGCAGGCCTCCGCGCCTTGCGCCACCGCGCCCATGCGATGGATCGAGCCGACCTTGTCGCCCAGCATGATGGCGCCGTCGGCGCGGACCAGCGCGCCGTGACGCTTCTTGGCGTCGACCAGTTTCGTTCCAGGCGAGATCATGCCGCGCTCGATCAGTTCGGAGAAAGCCACGCGTGGCGCGTCGCGCGCGGTGAGGAACGGCGCCAGCGTTGCCTCGGGCAGCGGCTCGACGGCGGCGATGCGCGCTTCGGCAGCCGCGGCATAGGTCTTGTCGCGCTCGAAGCCGATGTAGCGGCGGCCGAGACGCTTGGCGACCGCGCCCGTCGTGCCGGTGCCGTTGAACGGGTCGATGACGAGATCGCCTGGTTTCGAGGACGAGAGCAGCACGCGCGCCAAAAGACCTTCGGGCTTCTGGGTCGGATGCACCTTCTTGCCTTCCTTGTCCTTCAGCCGCTCTTCGCCGGTGCAAAGCGGGATCAACCAGTCGGAGCGCGCCTGCACGTCCTCGTTGGCGGCCTTCAGCGCTTCGTAATTGAAGGTGTAACCCTTGGCCTTCTCGTCGCGCGCGGCCCAGATCATGGTCTCGTGCGCGTTGGTGAAGCGGCGGCCGCGGAAATTCGGCATCGGATTGGACTTGCGCCAGACGATGTCGTTGAGGACCCAGAAGCCGAGGTCCTGCATGATCGCGCCGACGCGGAAAATGTTGTGATAGGAGCCGATCACCCAGAGTGTCGCCGACGGCTTCATCAGGCGGCGGCAGGCGAGCAGCCAGGCGCGGGTGAAGTCGTCATAGGCGGCAAAGGAGGAGAACTTGTCCCAGTCGTCGTTGACGGCATCGACGTGGGATTCGTCGGGGCGCTTGAGATCGCCCTTGAGCTGGAGATTGTAAGGCGGATCCGCGAACACGAGATCCACAGAGCCTGCCTGGAGCTTCGACATCTCGGCGACGCAATCGCCAATGATGATGCGGCTGTCTGGCTGGGACTCAAATTTAGTGCGGGGCGCCCTTGCAGACGCCCCGCGACGCGACTCAACCATGACTCAAATACTCTGACTCAGGCGACGCTGTCGGCGACGCGGGACCAAACAACCGACTGGGGGCACTTTGACGGGGCAAAGTAAAAATCGACTTAACCGGGCAATTCTTTCACGCCCTCGTCCAATCATTTTGCTTGCGGCAATCGGCTGATTTCTTGCGGACGCAGAAAGACGGGATCGGCGACGCAATGGAATTTAAAAGGGAATTAGGAATTCGCACTTTGCCGCATCAGTTCGCGACAAAATGCGTGGCTGATGCAAAGCGACCTCCACTAGGCAATTTTTGCCGGGCGGGTTATTAGTCGAGACGAAGAAAATTCTGCCGTCCTGGCTCGAGCGCGAGATCGCGCCAGCTGAACGCAACAAGGAAATCAGACCATGCGTTACGATGATTTTCGCCGCAGCGACGACATCGAGGACCGTCGCGACGATAGCGGTGGCGGGTTCGGCGGGGGCGGCGGCTTTCAATTGCCGATCGGCGGCGGCGGTGGTCTCGGCATCGGCACCATCATCGTGCTCGGCATCGTCGGATATGCGCTTGGCATCGATCCGCGCCTTCTGATCGGCGGCGCGGAGATCCTGACCGGCGGCAACGGCCAGGCGCCGACCTACCAGACCGATCGCCGCTCCACGACCGTCAAGCGGGGCGCGCCGACCGACGAAATGGGCAGCATGATATCGGGCATTCTCGGCGAGATCGACGATCGCTGGAGCGAGATTTTCCAGGCCGCGGGCCAAAGCTATACCGGTCCGAAGATCGTGCTGTTTCGCAACGCGACCAATGGCGGCCGCTGTGGCATGGCGCAGTCGGCGATGGGGCCGTTCTACTGTCCGCCGGACAAGACGATCTTTCTCGATACCGGCTTCTTCCGCGAGGTCGAAACCAGATTCCATGGCTGCCAGGGCTCGGCGTGCAAGTTCACCGCGGCCTACATCATCGCGCATGAAGCCGGCCATCACATCCAGAATTTGCTCGGCATCCTGCCGCGCGTGACGGCGCAGCAGCAGGCGGCTGGCGGCAGGACCCCTGAGGCCAACCGCCTTCAGGTGAAGGTGGAATTGCAGGCCGACTGCCTCTCCGGCATCTGGGTCAATCGCGAAGAGAAAAAGCGGCCGGGCTTCATCGAGCCGGGCGATATCGATGGCGCCTTGCGGACCGCATCCGCCATCGGCGACGATACTTTGCAGCGTCAGGCGACGGGGCGCGTGGTGCCGGACTCCTTCACCCATGGCTCGGCGGAACAGCGCAAGCGTTGGTTCATGACCGGCTATCAGCAGGGAACATTGAAGGCGTGCGACACGTTTAGTGCTGCCAGCCTGTGAGTTTAGCCGTCATGCCCGGCCTTGTGCCGGGCATCCACGTCTTGCTTTACTCGCTCGGGCGATAAGTCGTGGATGGCCGGGTCAAGCCCGGCCATGACGAGAAGAGATAGTCATGACCTCGATCGACGAAACCAAACAATTCGTGCCGCTCAACATCGCGGTGCTGACCATCTCGGACACGCGCTCGCTCGCCGACGACAAGTCGGGCGCGACGCTGGCGGAGCGCATCGTTGCTGCTGGCCATAAGCTTGCGGCGCGCGAAATCATCGTCGACGATGTCGAGGCGATCCGCGTGATCGTCAAACGATGGATCGCGGACGAAGGCGTCGACGCCATCATCACCACGGGCGGCACCGGCTTCACTGGCCGCGACGTGACACCGGAAGCGATCGAGCCGCTGTTCGAGAAGCGAATGGATGGCTTCTCCATCGCCTTCCACATGCTGAGCCACGCCAAGATCGGCACTTCGACCATTCAGAGCCGCGCGACAGCCGGCGTCGCCGGCGCGACCTTCATCTTTTGCCTGCCGGGTTCGCCGGGCGCCTGCCGCGACGGTTGGGACGGCATCCTTGCCGCGCAGCTCGATTACCGGACGCGGCCCTGCAATTTCGTCGAGATCATGCCGCGGCTGGACGAACATCTGCGCCGGCCCAAGGCAAAAGGCGCCTCGGCTTGAACGCCGGGCAAAGAAGGTCGGTCGATAACGTCTAAATTTCAAAACAAAGTCCTAACGGAACCTTACAAACTACCCGCCAGATTCCTGTGAAAGCCCGGGATCGCCGGGGCTTTAGGCCGTGCAACCACCGGTGACGTCGATGAGTGTTGTTGAACACAGGGAAAAGGTGTTGCGGGAGCCGCGACGGCAACTGCACAACCGTTTGGCCTGGATTTCGGCCGACAACGGCGTGACCGAGTACGAATGCCACGTTCTGGACCTTTCGTCCGGCGGCGCGCGGATTGCGACCGATGATGCGATGGATGTGCGGGACCGCTTCGAGCTGACGCTGGTGAAGGGCCATCACAAGCGCGATCTGTGCGAAGTCGTCTGGCGCCGCGGCAAGACCTACGGGGTCAAGTTCGTCACGCTGCTTCCGGTCGCGGTCGAGCCGGCTAGCGATCCGGCAGCGGCATCAGTCCAGCCTTCGTGATGGCGGGTGCGGCGTCTTTCGAACTGAGGAATTGAAGCAAAGCACGCGCGGCTTCCGGCTCTCGCGGTGTTTTGGTGAGAACGCCGGCGAAGGAAAACATCGGCTGCACCTCAGCCGGCAATGCGCCAACGAATGTAATGCCGGGTGTATGAATGAGTTCGGCGACCTGCTGGAAGCCGATCTCGGCCTCGCCGCGCGCCACGACCGCCGCAACCGGCTCGCCGGACGGCGGTCCTCGCACTTTCCGGCTCTTGGGCATGATCTGATCGGTAACGCCGAGCTTGGCGAACAGGACCGTCGACAGATAGGTGCCGCTGCCGCTGTCCGAATAGGCGATGGACTTCGCCGCAAGCAGCGTGCTCCGAAGCGCTGCGACGCTACTGATGTCCGGTTTCTCAGCGCCCTCGCGCACCACCATGCCGATCAGCGATCGCGCCAGTTCGACCTTGCTTTCGGCTTGCACTAGGTTGCGCTTGCCGAGTTCGTCGGCCGCGCCGCCATCGAGGATCACGACGTCCGCAGCCTCGCCGCGCGCAAGCCGGGCCGGGATCGCCTCCGGAGAATCTCCCATCGAGGGACCGCGCGTGGTGATCAGGCGATGGCCGGTCGCGCGCTCGAAGGTTGGGGCAAGCTCTGAATAGGCGCCGTGAAAGCCGGACGAGATCATCACGTGGATGTCGGCGGCAAGGGCCGTATTGGCGACCAGCACGATGGCGGCTGCGACGATCGATACCCATCGGCTCGAAAAGGGCAGGCGCACTAGAGCTTCATCTCCCAGGTCTCACCGATCAGGCTCTGGCCGAAACTGCGATGCGGTTCGGATGCCACCAGCACAAAGCCTGCATCCTGGTAGATCTTACGGGCCGCCGTCAGAATGCTTTGCGTCCACAGCGTGATCTTGCGATAGCCGCAGGCGCGCGCAAAGGCAATGCATTCTCCGACCAGCCGCTTGCCCAGGCCCTGGCCGCGCCCGGCCGGTTCGACCAGCAGCAATCGGAGCTTTGCCACGTCGTCGTCGTGCCGGACCAGCATCACCGACCCGACCGGTGTGCCGTCGATTTCGGCGATCCAGCATCGTTCGCGCGAGGCATCGAAGGATTTGATGAATGTCGCGACAATTTCCGCAACCAGCGCTTCGAACGAGGAGTCCCAGCCATATTCCCGCGCGTAACACGCGCCCTGGCTCTGCGCGATCCATCCCATGTCCCCCGGCCGCGGTTCGCGCAACGTCGCCGGCGCATGCACCTCGCCGAGCAGGCCCTCGATGGCCGCCATGGCGGCGGTGAGACGCCGACGGTCATTCTCCGGCAATGGCCGCAGCATCCTTGAGACATCGTCATGCGAACTGCGATCGAGTTTCGCGAAAGCCTGGCGTCCCTTGGCGGTCAGGCTGAGCTGATGCTGCCGCCGGTCCGCCGGCAACGGTTTGCGGCTGATCAAGCCGTCATCGTCAAACTTCTGCACGATGCGGCTGAGGTAACCCGCATCGAGGTCGAGTTCGGCCCCGATTTCTTTGGCGGCCGCGCCGTCGCGGTGCGCCAGTTCATACAGCACCCGCGCCTCGCTCAGCGAGAACTGACCCAGAAGCCTTTGGCCGAGCACACCGAGCTGGCGCGTGTAAAAGCGGTTGAACGCGCGAACCGCCGATATCTGGCTTTCATCGTCCGGAAGCATGGGGCACCTCAATACTTGTCACTGTCAATTAATTAGTTGACTTTGGCAAGTATGTGTCAGGCCATGACGATCCGGCTGTGCAGCAGGGTCAGCGAGGACCGGCCGAGCGCGCGAAGCAGCCGCGTTTCGGGATGGCGAGCGTTCGGTGCGTGGCCGCCGAGCCGTTCATAATGATCGCGCGCAATCAGCAGTCCCTGGTCGGCGAAGGGACCTGCGATCATTCGCCCGATCGACCTTAGACCGTCACGAAAGGTGCGGTCGGAGTAGGGGGAGCGCGCGTAGCGAAACACGCCGGCGCGCGGACGGTCGCTGTCGGCAACGCGCTGGATGAACTGCACGGTCTCGTCGATCCAGCCGTGATCCAGCACCGCGCCCGCATGCAGGAACATCAGCCACGGAGAGCGCGCCTCGCGCGCACCTGCGGCCAGCGCCGCGGCGCGCGATCCGTCAAAGGGCAGGAACCGGCATCCGGCGACATCGGCGACCCTTTCGATCACACCATTATCGCCGCGATCGATCAGCAACACTTCGCGGACGACGCCGGCCGCCGCGCCCGGCACCAGCGGCGCCAGCGTGGCAACGACCGGGTGCTCGCACCCCTCTGTCGGAATGATGACGCTCAGCATGATCTCAACAGCGAAAAATCGCGGGAACCGTTATCACCTTGTCACATTCAAATCAGCCCGCTCGCATGCAGCTTTTTGCGGCATATCGCGAAAACGAACCTCAAACGCTTTTTCTCGCATTGCCTTGTGGATCGCGCCAATCGCGTTCTTGATTTGTTCTTTTTCCGTGCTATGTTCGAACCATGAGCAGAGCATCCTCAAATGCGCTCAAGCACCCGCCGGTCAAGGCGCCCTCCAAACCGGCGGGTGCGCCTTCTGACTTTCCGGAGCTTGCAGTCGCGATCGATCGTGAACGGCGACGGGGCCGGGGCGCGCAATCCAACTCCAGCGGCCGCTATGAAGCCGAGGCGAGGGTCGCGTTCGACGACGGTTGGCAGAGCCTTGAAGAATTGCCGCCGTTCAAGACCACAGTGTCGCTCGATACCTCGCGGAAGGTCATCGCGCGCAACGATTCCCCCGACATCGGCTTCGACCGGTCCATCAATCCCTATCGTGGTTGCGAGCACGGCTGCGTCTATTGCTTCGCGCGGCCGACGCACGCCTATCTCGGTCTGTCGCCGGGGCTCGATTTCGAATCGAAACTGCTGGCCAAGCCCGACGCACCGCAGCTGCTGGAAAAGGAACTCGCGGCCGAGAATTACGGACCGCGCATGATTGCGATCGGAACCAATACCGATCCGTACCAGCCGATCGAGCGCGACCACAAGATCATGCGTGGCATTCTCGAAGTGCTGGAGCAAGCGTCGCACCCGGTTGGCATAGTCACGAAATCGGCGCTCGTCACACGCGATATCGACATCCTGGCGCGGATGGCCAAGCGCAATCTTGCGAAAGTGGCGATCTCGGTGACGACGCTGGATGCGCGGCTGGCCCGCACCATGGAGCCGCGCGCCTCGACGCCGCCGCGGCGGCTGGAGGCGTTGCGGCGATTGTCGGATGCTGGGATTCCGACCACTGTCATGGTCGCCCCGATCATTCCGGCGCTGAACGACAGCGAAATCGAGCGCATTCTCGATGCGGCGGCGCACGCCGGCGCCAAGGAGGCGAGCTATGTTCTGCTGCGCCTGCCGCTCGAAGTGCGCGATCTCTTTCGCGAGTGGCTGATGGCGAATTATCCGGATCGCTACCGCCACGTTTTCACGCTGATCCGCGATATGCGCGGCGGCCGCGACTATGACTCGCAGTGGGGAACGCGGATGAAAGGCACCGGACCCATGGCCTGGATGATCGGGCGCAGATTTGAGATCGCCTGCGAAAAGCTCGGGCTGAACAAGCGGCGGTCAAAGCTGACGACGGAACATTTCGCGCGGCCGAAGCGGGGCGGACAGCAACTCAGTCTGTTCTGATTTTGAGTGAGGAGCGTTCATGCCCAAGCCGCCGGTTCCCAGGCTGACTGTTATCACACTTGGTGTCGCTGACATGCGCCGGAGCATCGCCTTCTATGAGGCGCTGGGTTTTGTCCGGAAATTTCGTGCAACGGGTGAGGCGGTGGCGTTCTTCGATACCGGCGCAACCGTGATTGGGCTGTTTCCATGGGATCAACTGGCGCAAGACGCGACTTTACCCGAGCATCCAAGGCCCAGGGTCTTCCGCGGCATCACGCTGGCCTGGAACTGCCGATCCACCGAAGAAGTCGATGAGGTCATCGAATTTGCGATTTCGAAAGGTGCGCGAGTGCTGAAGCCTCCGCACAAGACCGATTACGGCGGTTACTCCGGATATTTTGCCGATCCTGACGGGCACCCCTGGGAAGTTGTGGTTGCACCGAATATCGAAGTCGGAGAAGACTGCCGCGTGCATCTGCCGGATTGACGCGTGCATCTGCCGGATTGATCTGCATGAGGCGTTGTTGAGAGCGGTGAAAGGCAGGCGCGGAGCCGAAGTTCCCGGTTGCGCGGCATCGCGGGCTTGCGCACGATCCCGCCATGATTCGGGAAAAGTCCGACAAGACCTCAGTCAAGCTGCCGAAGGGAGTCATCGCGATCTCGCCGCCGAGTTTTCGCCGCGAGCGGGCGCTGATCAAGCGCGGCGTGTGGCCGGTCGCGGGCTGCGACGAGGCCGGGCGCGGGCCGCTTGCCGGTCCGGTTGTCGCAGCCGCCGTCGTGCTCGATCCGAAGCGAATTCCCAAGGGTATCGACGATTCCAAGCGGCTGACGGCGGAGCGCCGCGAGGAACTGTTCGAGGAAATCTGCGCGACTGCCTCGGTTTCAGTTGTCTTCGCATCCCGTGCGCGAATCGATCGCGACAATATCCTGCGCGCCTCGCTGTGGGCGCTCAAGCGCGCGGTCGAGAGCCTGCCGGAAGCCCCGCAGCATGTCTTTGTCGATGGCCGCGACCGGCTGAACACGGCATGCGACTGCGACGCTGTGATTGGCGGCGACGGGATCGTGGTGTCGATCGCAGCCGCCTCGATCATCGCCAAGGTAACGCGCGATCGTCTGATGTGCGCGTTGGCCGAGGAATGTCCGGGTTACGGCTTCGAGTCTCACAAAGGCTATAGCGTGCCGGAACACCTGGAAGCGCTCGATCGGTTGGGTCCCTCGGTTCACCACCGCAGTTTTTTCGCGCCGGTCGTGGCGGCCCGGGAAAAGCATCAGCCCTGGACGATCAAGCACGAGGCCGATCTGTTCGATCCGCCGGTTGAGATGCCCGTGGTTTCAGCTGCCGAGTGAAACAGTTGCCTCTCGGCGTGGCGCACTTTAAGACCGTTGCCTGACGCGAGGTTAGAGGCGATCCGGCCGTCATATGCGCTTCACTTCCCTGGTTATCGAGTTGATCCGTGCCCGGCCGAGGCTGGTGGTGTGGCTTGTGGTGGTGTTGCAGGCAATCCTGTGGCTCCTGGTATCGCTTATTTTGTACCGCAGCCCTCCCGCCGATCTCGCCAGCGTGGTCGCGCTTGGTCGTGAGTATCGGGTTGGAAGCGACCTCGGTCCGCCGCTGGCATTCTGGCTTGCCGATATCGCGTATCGCGCCGTCGGCAATCATATGTTCGGCGTCTATCTCCTGGCCCAGCTCTGCTCGATTGCGACATTCTGGATCTTGTATCTTTTCGCGCGCGCCGCCGTCGGCGGGCAGCAAGCGGTGCTTGCGGTTCTTCTGACGATGACGGTGCTGGCGTTCAGCGCGCCGGGCCTCGAGTTCGGCCCGCTGGTACTGGCGCGTCCGCTATGGGCGCTGCTTTTGTTGCATTCTTGGCAATTGATCGGCCAGAACCGGCGTAACGCCTGGTTCGCCTGGTCGATCGAAGCAGGCCTGTTGCTGCTGACGACGTCGGCCGGCATCGTGCTGCTGGTGCTGGTGATCGGATTTGCGCTGGCGACGGCGCGGGGCCGGCGTGTCCTGATGTCGTTCGATACGCTGTATGCGCTTTTGGTGATCGTCGTCCTGGTGTTGCCCTATCTGATCTGGCTGATCCGCGCCGACGTTCCGCATCTGCCGCATCTGCCGCCGGTTGCCGATTTGAGCGGCCGGGCGTTGCACGGCGCCGAATTGCTCGGCGGCCTGCTGTTCGCATCGATGGGTATCGCGATCGTTTCAGTCTTCAACTCCGGATGGCTCGACCGCACGCAGGACGAAGCGCCCGTGATGTTTCGGCCTCCCGTCGATCCGGCGGTGCGCGATTTCGTCTACTTTTTTGCCTTTGCGCCTGCGCTCGTTGGATGCCTGATATCCGGCCTCTTTGGTCTCGATCATGTTGTGGGCGGGCCGGGCGTCGTCCTTTTGATGTCGGGACTGGCAACCATCGTGGCGTGCGGCGATCTCATTCATCTGCGGCGCCAGCGGACGTTGCGCTCTGTCTGGGCATTGATCATTCTGACGCCGGCTCTTGCGGTCGTCGGCGCTGCGATCCTCATCCCATGGACCACGAGCCGCGAGGTGACTACCTCATTGCCGGCGACGGCAATCGGGCGTTTCTTCGACGACAGTTTTGCGCGGCGAACCAACCAGCGCCTGTCGGCGGTGAGTGGCGACGCGCAGCTCGCGACCTTGATCAGCCTGAGCCCGACGCGTCCGCATCTGTTTCTCGCCAGCGCGCCAGAACGAACGCCGTGGCTCGATCTGAGCAAGTTCAATCAAACCGGCGGCGTCGTGGTTTGGCGCGCCTCTGACACTGACGGAACGCCGCCGCCCGACATCGCCCGACTGTTTCCGGGCCTTGCGCCTGAAGTGCCGCAGACTTTCGATCGACTGGTCAACGGCCGGCAATCCTTGCTGCGGATCGGCTGGGCGATCATCCGGCCGAAGGCGCCGTGAATCGTCGCTAAGAGGCCGACTGAGACAGCGCCTTGGCGATCGCGCGCAAATCCTGCCATGACAGGCGCTTGTAGGATGGCGAGCGCAGCAGATAGGCCGGATGGAAGGTCGCCATCGCGCGGATCGTGCGCGTGCCCGTGTCATAGCTGAGCCAGCGCCCGCGAGTCTTCATGATGCCCTCGCGCGTCGCCAGCAGCGTTTGCGTCGAAGGATTGCCGAGCGTCACCAGAATGTCCGGATCGACCAGTTCGATCTGGCGCTGGATGAATGGCAGGCAGATCTGCGTTTCCTGCGGCGTCGGCGTCCGGTTGCCTGGCGGCCGCCACGGAATGACGTTGGCGATATAAACCTTGGTGCGATCAAGTCCGATCGAGGCGATCATCCGGTCGAGCAGCTTGCCCGAACGTCCAACGAAGGGCAGGCCTTCGATGTCCTCGTCGCGCCCCGGCGCTTCGCCGACGAACATGATGCGCGCCGTCGGGTTGCCGTCGGCAAACACCAGGCGCGTGGCGGTCGACTTCAACGCGCAGCCGTCGAACTTTTCCAGGAGATCGCGAAGGATTTCGAGCGAAGAGGCCGTGCGGGCGGTCTCGCGCGCACTCGCGATCACGGCGTCCGGCGCCGGCGGTGGTTCGGAGAGAGGCGCGGCGGGAGGGGTCGGCGCCGTTTCGGTTGGGCGGGACGGGTTGACGTCACGGGCAGGGGCCGCCGTCTTGAAGTCTGCCGGCCTGTCGGGCTCGGCCAGCCGGTTGATCGGCTCTTCCGAGAGCGCGCAATCGACCCCGGCCTCCAGATAGAAGGACAGCAACTGAGAGACGGAGGGCGCAGGTTCGGGCGTCAACTGGTTGATCTCGTGCCGGCTTTGGCGGAAATTCCGCAGGTCGAAAAATGCCGAGGTCTTGCCGCCACACTAGACTTGATTGGGCTGCAACGAAACGTTCGATGCGGCATTTCTATGTTGTTCTTCCCGCAAAAATCGGAAACAACGTGGCTAGTGGAGTGGATTTGACATTCGCTACCTCTTGCCGGGCATTCGAAATGCGAATGTCAAATCCAAAACTCCACTAGAAAACCAATGTTTGCTAGTGGTCCTTTGATTCTAACATTTGCAAATGTGCCTGCCACACCGGGATGCAAATGTTAGAATCGGACCACTAGTCCTTTCCAAGTCTGAGATCAGATCATGAGCACCGAAGAATTGCCTCCGCGCGAATCCATGGAATTCGATGTCGTGATCGTCGGCGCCGGGCCTTCCGGTCTTGGTGCGGCCATCCGCCTGAAGCAACTCAACCCGGAGCTTTCGGTGGTGGTCGTCGAGAAGGGATCGGAAGTTGGTGCGCACATCTTGTCAGGCGCCGTGATGGATCCGGTTGGGCTCGACAAGCTCGTGCCGGATTGGCGTGAGGATGCCGATTGCCCGCTGAAGACGCAGGTCAAGGACGACCGGTTCTTCTGGTTCACCGAGAGAGGCGCGATCAAGGTGCCGAACTTCATCATGCCGCCGCTGATGAATAACCATCATTGCTACATTGGTTCGCTCGGCCGGCTGTGCCGCTGGCTCGCCAGCAAGGCCGAGGCGCTGGGCGTCGAAATTTATCCGGGCTTTGCGGCGGCCGAAGTACTTTACGACGACAAGGGTGCCGTGCGCGGCATTGCGACCGGCGATATGGGTATCGCCAAGGATGGCACGCACAAGGATTCGTTCACGCGCGGCATGGAACTGTGCGGCAAATACACGCTGTTCGCTGAGGGCGCGCGCGGCAGCCTGACCAAAGAGCTCATCGCGAAGTTCGCGCTCGATGCCAAAAGCGAGCCGCCGAAATTCGGCATCGGCCTGAAGGAAGTCTGGCAGATCGATCCCGCAAAGCACCAGAAGGGCCTGGTTCAGCACGCGGTTGGCTGGCCTCTGAAGGACGACACCGGTGGCGGCCTGTTCTTCTATCATTATGACGAGAACCTCGTGTCGATCGGCTTTGTCGTTCACCTGAACTATGACGATCCGTATCTGTCGCCCTTCGACGAGTTCCAGCGCGTCAAGACGCATCCCACCGTTCGCTCCGTGCTGGAAGGCGGCAAGCGGCTCGCCTATGGCGCGCGCGCGATCACCGAAGGCGGCTATCAGTCGGTGCCGCGTCTCAGCTTCCCCGGCGGCGCCCTGATCGGTTGCGCTGCGGGTTTTGTGAACGTGCCGCGCATCAAGGGCGTGCACAATGCGATGGGCAGCGGCATGCTAGCGGCCGAACATGTTCACGCCGCGCTCGGCGCAGGTCGTGCGAATGACGAACTCGTCGAATACGAAAATGCCTGGCGCTCGTCGGCGGTCGGCAAGGATCTCTACCCCGTCCGCAACGCCAAGCCGTTATTGTCGAAGTTCGGTACTTTCCTCGGCGCCGGACTCGGGATCTTCGACATGTGGTGTAACACATTGCTCGGCGTCTCGTTGTTTGGAACCCAGTCGCACGCCAAGCCCGATCGCAAGACGCTCGATCCGGCAAAGGTTCATGCTCCTATCACCGCAACCAAGCCTGATGGCAAGTTGACCTTTGACCGGCTGTCCTCGGTGTTTCTGTCGAATACCAATCACGAGGAAGACCAGCCAGTTCACCTGAAGGTCGCCGACATGAACCTGCAAAAGACCTCGGAGCACGATGTCTATGCTGGTCCGTCGAATCGCTATTGCCCGGCCGGCGTCTACGAGTGGGTGGAAGAAACGTCAGGTCCGCGCTTCGTGATCAACGCCCAGAACTGCGTCCACTGCAAAACCTGCGACATCAAGGACCCCAACGGCAACATTACCTGGGTTCCCCCGGAGGGCGGCGGCGGGCCCAATTACGAGGCCATGTGACCACGATTGCGTGAGAGCGATTGGTCTGCAGCCACGATACTGCCATACTGACGGGGTTTCAGGCGGGGAGGCGGTGGTGAGGCCCGTCCGTCGATTGATTCGCTATGCCCGTATCCTTGCGATTGGCCGCCAAAACCGGCATTGTCGCTGAGCTTGATGCGCCGATTGGGCCTGCATCCGATATCCTACGATCCCGGTAAATTCTGGAGCCAAGGCGAACCCTGATGCTTTCTTTCCGATTCAATCGCTCGGCGATTGCCGCACTCGCTTTCCTGGCACTGCCCGTTGCGGCTGCCGCGCAGACGCCCGACCATCCGGCCGACAACTCCGCGCAATTTCCGTCCCCCCACGACCTGAAGACGCTGACGACCGCCGGCAGTTATCTTGCCGCCCGTCACGCCAGCGTCGAGCGGGATGCCGCCTCGGCAGCGACCTTCTATCGCTCGGCGCTCCGGACCGATCCGAAGAACAATGAACTGCTCGATCGTGCCTTCATTTCCTCGCTTGCGGACGGCGACATCGAGGAAGCCGTCAAGCTGGCCGATCGTATTCTCGCTACCGACAAGACCAATCGCGTGGCGCGGCTCGTGATCGGCGTGCGCGATCTCAAGCAGAAGAAGTATGCCAGCGCGCAGTCCAACATCAATCAGTCGATCCGCGGGCCGATCACCGACCTCGTCGCCACCCTGCTGACCGGCTGGGCAGCTTACGGCGCCGGCGACGCCAAGAGCGCGGTCGCGACGATCGACAAGCTCGCCGGCCCCGAATGGTATCCGATCTTCAAGGATCTGCATTCCGGCATGATCCTCGAACTGGCGGGCAAGGAGAAGGACGCTGGTGTTCGCCTTGAGCGCGCCTACAAGCTCGAAGACTCGATGCTGCGCGTCTCGGACGACTATGCTCGCTGGCTGTCGCGCAACAAGGACGCGGCTGCGGCGAAAACGGTCTATGAGGCCTTCGATAAGAAGTTGCCGCGGCACCCGCTGGTGCAGGAGGCGATGCGCGAAGTGGATGCCGGCAAGAAGCTCCCGCCGATCGTGGATTCGCCGCAGGCCGGCGCGGCCGAGGCGCTGTACGGGATCGGCGCGACGCTGACCCGCCGCGGCGGCGAGGACCTTGCGCTCGTTTATTTGCAGCTTGCGCTTTATCTGGTGCCGAACCATCCGCTGGCATTGCTGTCGCTCGCCGATCTCTATGAATCGGTGAAGAAGCCGCAGATGGCGATCAAGGTCTACGAGCGGGTGCCGGCAAGTTCGCCGCTCAAGCGCAACGCGCAGATCCAGCTTGCGATTGATCTCGATGCGGCGGACCGCACCGACGACGCAATCAAGATCCTCAAGAGCGTGACTGCGGACGACCCGAAGGATATCGAGGCCGTGATGGCGCTCGGCAATATCGAACGCGGCCGCAAGAAGTTCGCCGATTGCGCCACGACCTACTCGCAAGGCATCGATATCCTGCCGAAGGAGACCGACAAGAACACCTGGGTCTACTACTATTACCGCGGTATCTGCGAGGAGCGGTCCAAGCAATGGACCAAGGCGGAAGCCGACATGCGCAAGGCGCTCGAATTGCAGCCCGAGCAGCCGCACGTGCTCAACTATCTCGGCTATTCGTGGATCGACCAGGGCGTCAATCTCGACGAAGGCATGAAGATGATCAAGCGCGCCGTCGACCAGCGCCCGGACGACGGCTACATCGTGGACTCGCTGGGCTGGGCCTATTACCGCATCGGCAACTACGAAGACGCGGTGAAGAATCTGGAGCGGGCGATCGATCTCAAGCCCGAGGATCCCACCATCAACGACCACCTCGGCGACGCCTATTGGCGCGTCGGCCGCACGCTGGAGGCCAAATTCCAGTGGGCGCACGCCCGCGATCTCAAGCCGGAGCCGGAAGACCTGCCGAAGATCGAGGCAAAGATCGAGCATGGCCTGACCGACGACACGACCGATACATCAGCGGCCGCGGCTGACAAGAAAAAGGACGACGGCAAGGGCGGCTAAAAAATTGGGGCCGCCAATCGCGGCCCCACACCTTGCGATATTTGCGGCTAGCGAAGCTGGCGTTGCTTTCAGTTTCGCTGCGGCCTCTTCAAAGGAACGTCAGAGTCAAAGCTTCACTAGAACGGTATATTTGCTAGCGTCCCTTTGGTTCTGATATTTCGTGAAGGGTGCCCGCTGCGATATGAGACGAAATGTCAGAACCGGGACACTAGAATTTTGACGCGCAGTTTTCTGGATCGTTTTTCCCTCGGTTTATTGGATTTGCATTTGCTATGACCTCGGGTGGAACGACCGATGCCGCCGTTACGTCTTCCGCGGGAGAGCTTGCCGACGAGGCGCGTGCCAAGGTCAATCTGACCCTTCGGGTGGTCGGACGCCGCGCTGACGGCTACCACGATCTGGAAAGCGTAGTCGCCTTTGCCGATTGCGCCGATCGGCTCACTTTGCTTCCGGGCGAAGAACTGCGCCTTGCGACCACAGGTCCGCTGGCGGCGGCCTGCGGCGAGGTGGCCGACAATCTCGTGCTGAAAGCGGCGCGCTTGCTGGCCGAGCGTGTGCCGCGCTTGAAAACCGGCACATTCACGCTCAACAAGGTGTTGCCTGTCGCGGCCGGAATTGGCGGTGGTTCGGCAGATGCAGCGGCGGCGCTGCGGCTGCTCGCTCGCGCCAACGACCTTGCGATAGATGACAAGCGCCTGACCGAAGTCGCAAAACTGACGGGTGCTGACGTCCCGGTTTGTGTCCCCTCCCAACCCTGCGTCATGACCGGGGTCGGCGAGAGCCTGCTGCCGCTCAAGCTGCCGAAGATACCATGCGTGCTGGTCAACCCGCGGATTGCGGTCGCCACCAAGGACGTTTTCACAGCGCTCGGCCTGCGCAGCGGAGAACTGCTCGTTGGGATTGCCGATGTGATCCAGGCCATGGTCTGGCCGGAAGCGGGCGCTTCACTTGAGGAATGGGTCGAGGCGTTCGCGGCCAGCTCCAACGATCTGGAGGAGCCGGCGATGCGGATTGAGCCCGTCATTGGCAACGTCATCGCGGCGCTCAATGCCACCAATGGCGCCTGGCTGGCGCGCATGTCCGGCTCCGGGGCCACCTGCTTTGCGATCTATGAGAACACGGCGGAGGCCGGCCGCGCGGCGGAAAAGATTCGCAGCGATCACCCGACGTGGTGGGTTCATGCGGGCGTGTTGAGCTGACGCTCCCGCTGCTCAGTGCGTGCGCGCCAGGCAGAACGCCACCACCTGCTCCAGTGCAGTCTTCATCGGGGAAGGCGGAAACAGCGCCAGCGCGTCGACCGCCATCGCCCCATAATGTTGCGCGCGGTTGATCGTGTCCTCGAGCGCGCGGTGCTTGGTCATCAGCCCGACGGCATGATCGAGATCGCCGTCGCCGATCTCGCCGCGTTCGAGCGCCCGGCGCCAGAATTCGCGCTCGACGTCGTTGCCGCGGCGGAACGCGAGCACCACCGGCAGCGTGATCTTGCCCTCGCGGAAATCGTCGCCGACATTCTTGCCGAGTTTTGCTGATTTGCCGCCATAATCCAGCACGTCGTCGACGAGCTGGAAGGCGATGCCGAGATTCATGCCGACCGAGCGGCAGGCGGTCTGCTCGTCCTTCGGACGGTTGGCGATGACGGGGCCGACTTCGCAGGCGGCTGCAAACAATTCGGCGGTCTTGCCACGGATCACGGCGAGGTATTCGTCCTCTGTGGTCGCGGTGTTTTTCGCGGCGGCAAGCTGCATTACCTCGCCTTCGGCGATGGTGGCAGCCGCCGACGACAGGATATCGAGTGCGCGCAGCGAACCGACCTCGACCATCATCCGGAATGCCTGGCCAAGCAGGAAGTCGCCGACCAGCACGCTCGCCTCATTGCCCCACAGCATGCGCGCGGACAGCTTGCCGCGCCGCATTTCGCTTTCGTCGACGACGTCGTCGTGCAGCAGCGTTGCGGTATGCATGAACTCGACGGAAGCCGCGAGCTTGATGTGGCCGTCGCCGGAATAACCGGTCAGGTTGGCCATTGCGAGCGTCAGCATCGGCCGCAGCCGCTTTCCGCCCGATGAAATCAGGTGATTGGCCACCTCGGGGATCATGGTGACCTCCGAGCCGGTTCGCGACAGGATGGTCGCATTCACCCGCGCCATATCGGCGGCGACGAGCTCAACGAGCCCGTCGATCGAAGCGTCGGAAGGGCTCTCGAAGGGAACTATAACCGCCACGTAAGTCTCCAGATTTGCCCAATCGGCCATATCCTAAGGTATAAGCATAGAAAGACACAGGTGGCGCGGCAAGGCCGCAAGGAGACGACATGGCAACAACATGTCGCTAGTGGAGTGGATTTGACGTTCGCTACCTGCCTAGCAGCAAACTCGGAAAGCGAATGTCAAATCTTAAACTCCACTAGAAACATATGTTTGCTGGTGGTCCCATGATCCTGACATTCGCAAAAGTGCCCGCTGAGGAGGGATGCGAATGTCAGGATCGGACCACTAGGACGGCGGGAATAGAACAGGAATAGAAGGAGAATATAGGTGCGGGAATTGGTGCGGACCAACGACATCGTGCTGGTTTCGGCGATCGGCGCACTGCTTGACGGCGCCAATATCCACCATCTGGTGGCCGACCAGAATATGAGCGTTGTCGACGGCTCGCTCGGGGTGTTGCCGCGCCGGATTCTGGTGCACGAGGACGACAATCAGCTGGCACGCCAGATACTCAGCGACGCTGGCCTCGCCCATGAGCTGCGCCCCGATGAGTGAGCTTGCTGGCGACGTCACCGAGGACGCCTTTCTCGGTGGCAAATTGCGCCTTCGCCAGCCGAAATCAGGTCATCGCGCCGGCCATGATGCGATGCTGCTGGCAGCGGCCACGCCGGCTCGCGCGGGCGATCGCGTGGTTGATTTCGGCGCGGGCGTCGGCGCCGCAGGCCTTGCGGTCGCCACGCGTGTCGCCGGTATCAGGCTGGTTCTCGTCGAGATCGATGCGGCGCTCGCGGACATGGCGCGGACCAACGCAACCGGCAATGGAATTGCGACTGAGGTACATGTGCTTGATGTGACCTCCGGCGCGGAGAGCTTCGCATCGGTTGGCCTCATTCCCGACAGCGTGGATGTCGTGCTGATGAACCCGCCGTTCAACGACGCCTCACGCCACCGGGCCTCGCCGGACAGAGCGCGCGAGGTCGCCCACGTTGCGGCCGCGGAAACGCTTGAGGGATGGATTCATGCGAGCCGGCGGATTCTCAAATCCGGCGGACATCTCGTGATGATCTGGCGCGCCGATGGGATTGCCGAGCTGCTGGCCGCGCTCGGCCGTGGCTTTGGCAGCCTGATGATCCTGCCGGTTCATGCCGATGCGGCCTCGCCGGCGATCCGCGTGCTGGTCCGCGCCACCAAAGGTGGGCGGGCGCCGACGCGGCTCCTGGGCGCGCTCATCCTGAACGATGAGACAAACCGTGCGACGCCAGCTGCCAGAAACATTTCGGCCGGTGAGAGCGTATTGCCGCTGGCAGAAGCTTGATCGCTGGAAGAGACGTTAGCCCGAAATTTACTGCGAAACCGGCTTCGGGTCCTGTTTCGGCGTCGAAGTGAGATGAATCGCGGTGAAAAGGATACCGAACAGCGTCATCAGCAAATAGATCTTCATGGCGTGCTCCGCGGTATCCCGAAGGGCTTGGGTGGGCTCTTCAGCGATACGATCGAAATTACACAAGCGTTCCATCGGTTGAATGACAGTGTCGTGATAAGAAACGGTTAATTTGAGGTAAGGGTATGTCCGAACATTTCAGCGAAGCGCGGCGATGGCCGGCCGGGATCGAAAAGTTGATGAGCTTTATTCCGGCGCGGCTGCGGCGTGGCCGCGCCGTCGTGCCCGTGGTTCGCTTGTCGGGCGTGATCGGGGCGGTGACGCCGCTGCGGCCGGGAATGTCGCTTTCCGGCGTCGCGCGAACGCTCGAGCGCGCTTTTTCCGTCAAGAATGCGAAAGCGGTGGCTCTGGTGATCAATTCGCCCGGCGGATCGCCGGTGCAGTCGCGGCAGATTTACCTGCGTATCCGTCAGCTCGCCGAAGAGAAGAAGCTGAAGGTTCTGGTCTTTGTGGAGGATGTCGCGGCGTCCGGCGGTTACATGATTGCGTGTGCGGGCGACGAAATTTTTTGCGATCCGTCCTCGATCCTCGGCTCGATCGGCGTGGTCGGAGGCTCCTTCGGCTTTCAGGAGTTGATCAAGAAAGTCGGCGTCGAGCGGCGGCTCTACACTGCAGGCGCCCACAAGGCGATGCTCGATCCGTTCCTGCCCGAAAATCCCGACGACGTGACGCGGGTGAAGGCGCTCCAGAAGGAAATCCACGCGATCTTCATCGCACTTGTGAAGCAAAGCCGGGGGGCGCGGCTGAAGGGCGCCGATGACATGCTTTTTACCGGCGAATACTGGGCGGGCGAGACCTCTGTGTCGCTGGGTCTGGCCGATGCGATCGGCGATCTGCGCTCGACGTTGCGTGCCCGCTTTGGCGAGAAGGTCCAAACCCCGCTGATTGCCCCGGCAAGCGGCATGTTGTCCGGCCTGCTCGGGCGTCGCTCGCCGGGCGCGCTGGCCGTGGACGGGCTGTCCAGCCTGCCTGAGGAGGCGATTTCGGCACTGGAAACACGGGCAATTTGGGCAAAATTCGGGTTTTGAACAAGTTTCCCCGCGCCATTTGGCCCCGCTTTTAGTCGATTGCGGGACGGTCCGCGTTGGTAGACAATAAGGAAAAGGGGCGCGTGACCAATGGACGAGGATCGACCGATGCCGCCGCTTGTCGCATTCGCTGGCGCTCTTGGAGGGCTGGCCATCATTCGCTGGGCCTACCGGACCGCGCTGAGAGTTAGCCAGGAACTGGAGGAGGCCCGCCTGGAGCGGGCCGCGGAAGCAGCCCGCCCGCGGGACATTCCGACACTGCGCCGGGACCCGAACACCGGTGCTTACCGGCCGGGTTGATCCCAAGACCTCATCCTGAGGAGCGGGCGATAGCCCGCGTCTCGAAGGATGGCCGCAAAGATCGGGCCTCATGGTTCTCCCGGCGATGCAAAGCATCGTCCGGTGACGCGCTCCTTGGTTTCATGTTTTTCACCGTTCGCGACGGCCTCGCAGGCTCGGCCTGCTCGGGTGAGCCTCCTCACCATGAGGAATAAGAGCCGGCGTCGCCTTGATTCCCGAACTGCCCGCCGATACGGTCCCGCGCGATTTGACCCGCGGAACGATCTGAATCGACGATGGATGCCTTGCCTGCGCATATGCGCCCGGAACGTTCGTTCCAGGGACTGATCCTGACGCTGCAGCGTTATTGGGCGGATTACGGCTGCGTGATCCTGCAGCCCTACGACATGGAAGTCGGCGCCGGCACCTTCCATCCCGCCACCACGCTGCGTGCGCTCGGCCCCAAGCCGTGGAATGCGGCCTATGTGCAGCCGTCGCGGCGGCCGAAGGACGGGCGCTACGGCGAAAATCCAAATCGTTTGCAGCACTACTACCAATTCCAGGTGATCCTGAAACCGTCGCCGGGCGACATCCAGGAGCTCTATCTGAAATCGCTCGCCGCCATCGGCATCGATTCGCATCTGCACGACATCCGCTTTGTCGAGGACGACTGGGAGAGCCCGACGCTGGGCGCCTGGGGTTTGGGGTGGGAATGCTGGTGCGACGGCATGGAAGTTAGCCAGTTCACCTACTTCCAGCAGGTCGCAGGCGTCGAATGCGCGCCCGTTTCCGGCGAACTCACTTACGGGCTTGAACGTCTCGCCTGCTATTTGCAGGGCGTCGACAGCATCATGGATCTGAACTTCAACGGCCGCGAAGGCGCCGAGAAGGTCAGCTATCGCGACGTGTTCTTCCAGGCCGAGCAGGAATATTCACGGCACAATTTCGAATATGCCGACACCGCGATGCTGTTCGAGCAGTTCAAGATGGCCGAAAATGCCTGCCGGAAATATCTCGAAGCCGGATGGCGCAACGGCGGCAATCAGAAAGAGCATCTGATGGCGCTGCCCGCTTACGATCAGTGCATCAAGGCGAGCCACGCCTTCAATCTGCTAGATGCGCGCGGCGTGATCTCCGTAACCGAACGGCAAAGCTACATCCTGCGGGTGCGCGAGCTCGCCAAGGCCTGCGGCGAAGCCTGGGTGCATACCGAGACGGGAAGGGCAGGCTGATGCCCGATCTCCTGCTCGAACTGTTTTCCGAGGAAATTCCCGCGCGCATGCAGGCGAAGGCGGCGGACGATCTGCGCCGCATGGTCACCGACAAGCTCGTCGCCGAGGGGCTCGTCTATGAAGGCGCGAAAGCGTTCGCGACGCCGCGGCGGCTCGCGCTGACCGTACATGGCATTCCTCCGCGCCAGGCCGATCTGAAGGACGAGCGCAAGGGGCCGCGCGTCGGCGGGCCCGAGGCCGCGATCGCTGGTTTCCTGAAAGCGACAGGTCTTTCGTCGATCGAGGAAGCGCAGATCCAGCGTGACCCCAAGAAAGGCGACTTCTACATCGCGCTGATCGAAAAGCCAGGCCGCGCCACGATCGACGTGCTCGCCGAAATCCTGCCTGTTATCATCCGCACCTTTCCGTGGCCGAAATCGATGCGCTGGGGCGCGCGCTCGGCCAAATCAGGCTCGCTGTCCTGGGTGCGGCCGCTGCACGCGATCACCTGCACTTTTGGGTTAGAGACCGAAGAGCCCGACGTCGTGAAATTCAACGTCGATGGCATCGAGACCGGCCAGACCACGTTCGGCCACAGATTCATGGCGCCGCAGGCGATCTCCGTACGCCGCTTCGAGGACTATGAAGCGAAGCTGCTCGAAGCCAATGTCGTGCTCGATGCCGAACGCCGCAAGGACGCGATCGTCACCGACGCCAGGACGCTGGCGCAGGCGCAGAATTTCGAGCTGGTCGAAGACCAGGCGCTTTCAGACGAGGTCTCGGGCCTCGTCGAATGGCCGGTCGTGCTGATGGGCTCCTTCGACAAGGAATTCTTGTCGATCCCGGGCGAAGTCATCCGCGCCACCATCCGCAACAACCAGAAGTGTTTTGTGGTGCGCGATCCCGCGACGGACAAGCTCGCCAACAAGTTCGTTCTGACAGCCAATATCGAGGCATCGGATGGCGGCAAAGCCATCGTTGACGGCAACGAGCGCGTGATCCGCGCGCGGCTCTCCGACGCGAAGTTTTTCTACGAGAGCGATCTCAAGACGAAGCTCGAAGATCGCCTGCCGAAATTCGACCAGATCGTGTTTCATGAAAAGCTCGGCACGCAAGGCGAGCGCATCAAACGGATCGAGCGCTTGGCCGCCGAGATTGCGCCGCTGGTCGATGCCGACGTTGAGAAGACGAAGCGTGCCGCACGCCTGGCAAAGGCGGATCTGCTCACGGAAGTCGTCGGCGAATTCCCCGAGCTTCAGGGCTTGATGGGAAAATACTATGCGCTTGCGCAGGGCGAGGATGCTTCCGTCGCCGCGGCGAGCGAGGAGCACTACAAGCCGCAAGGCCCGAACGATCGCGTGCCGACCGATCCCGTCAGCGTTGCCGTCGCGCTTGCCGACAAGATCGACACACTCGTCGGATTCTGGGCAATCGACGAGAAGCCGACGGGCAGCAAGGATCCTTACGCGCTGCGACGCGCGGCGCTCGGCGTGATCAGGCTGATCGTTGAGAACAAGCTTCGCCTGCACCTCCTCCAGATGACCGCAGCGGCGAACGGCGGTCGACCGACCAATGGCGGCCAGCTTGCCACCGATCTTCTCTCCTTCTTCGCCGATCGCCTGAAGGTTCAGCTTCGTGAGCAGGGCGCACGGCACGATCTCGTCGACGCGGTGTTTGCGCTCGAAGGCCAGGACGATCTTCTGATGGTGGTTCGCCGCGTCGAGGCGCTCGGAAAGTTCCTCGACAGCGACGACGGCAAGAACCTGCTCGCGGGCACCAAGCGCGCCAGCAATATTCTCTCGATCGAAGAAAAGAAGGACAAGCGCAGCTTCGACGGCGCACCGGATGCGGCGCTTTATCGGCTCGACGAAGAGAAGGCGCTTGCGAAAGCCATCGATCAGGTGAAGCGCGATGCCGGCGCCGCGGTCGCCAAGGAAGATTTTGCCGCCGCGATGAGCGCGATGGCCAAACTTCGCCCCGCGGTCGATGCTTTCTTTGACAAGGTCAAGGTCAACGACGACGATCCCAAAGTGCGCGAGAACCGCCTGAAGCTGCTGAACGAAATCCGCGCCGCAACGCGTGCCGTCGCCGACTTCTCCAAAGTCGAGGGTTAGGGCGTGGATCGGGAGACGCTCGCGGCCTATGACAAAGACGCCGCGGCGTTCGCGAAAGACTGGCACGACCAGCCGGCCCCCAACGATCTGCATGAGATCGTCAAGCGCTTCTTCATCGCAAGCGGTCTGACCGCCGATATCGGCTGTGGCAGCGGGCGCGAGATCGCCTGGCTCAACGCGAATGGCTTTCCGTCAAAGGGTTTAGACGCATCGGAAGGTCTTCTGACTGAAGCGCGTGCGCGCTACCCGCAGTTCGAATTCACGCGCGCAGCGTTGCCTGATCTGCGAGGCGTCGCGGCCGACACCTATGACAATGTGCTGTGCGAAACCGTGATCATGCATCTCGACCGCGCGCAGATTGGGCCATCGGTCCGCCGCATGCGTGAGATCGTCAAGCCGGGCGGGGTTCTTTACCTGAGCTGGCGCGTCACCGAAGGCGAAAACCAGCGCGATAAGCACGCAAGGCTCTACGCTGCGTTCGAGCCTTCGTTGGTCCGCTCCGAACTGATGGCAACAACCATCTTGCTCGATGAGGCGGTCGTCAGCGCCTCGTCAGGCAAACGGATTCATCGCATCGTGGCCCGCAAGGGCGCGCGTTAGCAGATCGGACGGTTCTCGTTCCCCGGATGCAGCGCAGCGCCGCCGGCGTGCTCGCGCGCGCCGTAGGCACCCTTAGCGGTGCGCTGCTGATCCGGGGTCCATTAGCGCTATCGTCTGGGGGGCCCGGCTCAGCGGTGCACCGCTGAGAAGCGCTGCACCGCGTCCGGGACACGATAGCAAAAAGTGCCCCGCCCGGGCGGGGGGAGCCGGGCGGGGCCTTGATGTCCGGCAGCCATCCCGTTGGGCCGGACATGCATCGAGCGCTGTTAGTCGATCACCTGAACGATGCGGCGCGTGCGCGGCTCGACCAGCACGGTCTCGCCGTTCACCACGGTGTAGCGATAAGGCGTCGCGCCGAACGTCTGCGGTACGTCATAGAAGGTTACGCCGCTCTCCGGCAGGACAGCGCCGACAACGACGCGATCCGGGATGGAGTAGTTGGGCACCCGTTCACGTACGATATATTCGCGAAACGCCGGCCGCTGATCGACCGCGATGCCAACGGCGCCGTTATCGACGATCACTGCGCCCGGGCGCGCGACGCCGACGGTGCTCTGGGCCTGCGCCGCGACAGGTGCGCTTATGGCGGCCGCAATTGTCGCTAGGGCCAAAAGATGGTTTCGCATGATCTGCTCCTTCGCCATTTAGGACTGCATTCCGGCAAGTTGCCGGGCATGCAAGGTGATCCAATTCATCGTTGCCGACATCGTTCCCCAGAAAAAATTTCGGACAGTGCGTTGTTTCCGATGAATTTTTGGAACAGTGCGGAACCCCATCAGGCCCAAAGCGTCTGCTAGCGTGGAACAGGGGGAGGGGAATGTTATGGTGCCGCTCCTCGATTCGACGCACCC
>Ga0070741_10002932_pt1 | contig 44012 bp, 36 predicted proteins | sample Coa_R1_4_FD_66440 | JGI IMG/M metagenome (GOLD analysis project Ga0070741, IMG submission 66440) | Surface soil microbial communities from Centralia Pennsylvania, which are recovering from an underground coalmine fire - Coalmine... | ecosystem: Environmental > Terrestrial > Soil > Unclassified ... | reverse complement strand
CGCGTATTCCCGGCGCGCTGGCTCGGTCACAGGGCCCCCTTTCCGGTGCGTGGTTCGGTAACACCGGTTTTGAGGCAACCCCTTCCGTTTCGGTAACACTTGTTCTGAGGGTGATCGCGCTCTTGCCCCCGACGCGGCCCTTCGGTACTCTCGGACCGCATGCGTCACGTCCGCCTCGGCCGCACCGGGCTCACCGTCTCGCGTCTCTGTCTCGGCACCATGACCTTCGGCCTGCAATGCGACGAGGCGACGTCGCGGGCCATCCTCGATCGTGCCTTCGCGGGGGGCATCACGTTCCTCGACACCGCGGACGTGTACCCGGTGGGGGGCGGCTTCGACACGGTGGGCCGCACCGAGGAGATCGTGGGGCGCTGGCTCGAGGGCCGCCGGCCGCAGGTGATCGTGGCCACCAAGTGCGCCGGAGCGATGAGCGAGCGGCCGTGGGACCGCGGCGCCTCGCGCAAGCACGTGCTGGACGCGATCGACGCCTCCCTCCGCCGGCTAGGCACGGACTACGTCGACCTCTACCAGCTCCACCATCCCGACCCGGAGACGCCGATCGAGGAGTCGCTCCGCGCCCTGGACGACGTGGTGCGGGCGGGCAAGGCGCGCTACGTGGGCTGCTCGAACTTTCCCGCCTATCAGGTGGCGCGCGCGCTCGGCAAGAGCGAGGCCCTGGGGCTCGCGCGCTTCGAGACCGTACAGCCGCGCTACAACCTGCTCTTCCGGCAGATCGAGCGCGACCTGCTGCCGCTCTGCCGGGAGGAGGGCCTCGCGGTGATCCCGTACAACCCGCTGGCGGGCGGGCTCTTGTCGGGCAAGCACCGGCGGGAGACCGGACCCACGCCGGGCACGCGCTTCACGCTGGGCAGCGCGGCCGGACGCTACCAGGATCGCTACTGGCACGAGCGGGAGTTCGAGACGGTGGAGGCGCTGCGGCCGCTCGCGGCCGAGGCGGGGTGGTCGCTGACGACGCTGGCCCTGGCCTGGACGCTGGCCGAGCCCGCGATCACCGCGCCCATCGTGGGCGCGAGCCGACCCGAGCAGCTGGACGACGCCATCGCGGCGGCGGAGAAGCCGCTCGACGCCGCGCTCAAGGCCCGGCTCGACGCGCTCACCGTCGAATACCGGCGCGGCGACGATCCGCGCTGAGCCGCGCCCACGGAGGAGCGTATGCCCGCCACGACGAACCGCCAGGTCGTGCTGCGCCGCCGTCCCGTCGGCCTGCCCCGGCCCGACGATTTCGAGCTGGTGGAGTCGCCCGCGCCGGCGCCGGGCGACGGCGAGGCGCTGGTCCGCACCATCTACCTCTCGCTCGATCCCTACATGCGCGGACGCATCAGCGGCGCGCGCTCCTACGCGCAGCCGGTGGAGCCGGGGCAGGTGATCGTGGGCGGGACCGTGGGGCAGGTGGTGGAGTCGCGCGTGCCGGGCCTCGCCCCGGGGACGTTCGTGCAGGGCCAGGCCGGCTGGCAGTCGTACGCGGTGCTCCCGGGCGCGAGCCTGCGCCCGCTCGATCCCGCGCAGGCTCCGATCTCCACCGCGCTCGGCGTGCTCGGGATGCCGGGGCTCACCGCGTACGTCGGGCTCCTCGACATCGGCCGCCCGCAGCCGGGGGAGACGGTGGTGGTGTCGGCCGCCTCGGGGGCGGTCGGCTCGGTGGTGGGGCAGATCGCGAAGATCAAGGGCGCGCGGGTGGTCGGCATCGCGGGGGCGCGGGACAAGTGCGACCACGTGGTGCGCGAGCTGGGCTTCGATGAGTGCGTGAGCCACCGCGCGGCGGACCTGGCCGGCGAGCTGGCCGCGGCGTGCCCGCGGGGCATCGACGTCGACTTCGAGAACGTGGGCGGGGCGGTGCTCGACGCGGTGATGCCGCTGCTGAACCGGGGCGCACGCATCCCGCTCTGCGGGCTGATCGCGGAGTACAACGCCACCGCACCGACCCCGGGACCCAACCTCCGCCCGCTGCTCTTCAATCGGGTCCGGCTGCAGGGCTTCATCGTCTCGGACCACCTGGACCGCATGGGCGACTTCCTGCGGGACTGCAGCGGGTGGCTGCGCGAGGGGCGCCTGCGATACCGGGAGGACATCGTGGAGGGGCTCCCGCGCGCGCCCGAGGCCTTCATCGGGCTGCTGCAGGGTCAGAACTTCGGCAAGCTGCTGGTGCGCGTGAGCGAGGATCCGACGCGATGAGCCGGCCCGGGCCCGCGGCGGCGCGCCTCGGACGCGCGCTCGCGCCCCTGACGCTCCTGCTGGCCTTCTTCCCGGCCCTCCTGCCGGTCTTCTGGCCCGCGCCGGCGGCGGCCCAGGTCTTCATCGCCTCCAAGCCGCATCCCGACTTCTGGATCGCCCCGCTGCTCATCACCGCGAACATCCAGCCCGAGGACGTCTCCGGCCCCGGCCGCCCGCTGACGCTCCAGGTGTCGTTCAGCGTCGCGCCGCCCGCGGGCAAGGACCCGGCCGAGATCGCGCAGGACATCTTCCTGCTGTGGCCCGGACAGCTGGTCGGCACCGACGGCGCCGACGGCGCAGACCCCGCCCTCCGCCGCCAGGTGGAGGACGCGGGCTTCAAGGTGCTCGTGCACGGCCACGTCCGATTTTCCGCGCGGAGCCGCGCCGCGATGGGCACCGGCGCCGGCGCGGCGGGCCGGCGCGACCTGGGCCAGGCCGCGTTCGTCACGTTCGCGCGCCCCGAGGGCCTGGCCCGAGGTGCCCGCCCGGCCTCGCTCGTCCGCATCCCGTGGAAGCCCGAGATGGCGAGCCTGGACTGGGTGCCCCGCCTGGAGCTGGCCACCCGGGGGCAGATCACCGATCGACGGGTGAGCTGGCTCGAGGAGGCCTTCTGGGGCCGCCGGAACATCATCACGCTGAGCTTCGGCGACGTGGGCTACTCGTCGCTGTACCCGTTCTACTTCGGCAACCGCGACCGCGTCATCCCCCTCGCGCCCGACTTCTCGCGGCTCATGGTGAACTTCGCGCAGGCCAACCATCTCAAGATCGACGAGGTGGTGCCGGCGACCGCGAGCCGGCGGCTGAGCGAGACCCGCGAGAACACCGAGGCCTTCTCCATCCCGCTGCTGGCCGCCGACGGCATCGTGCCGCAGGTGCTGAAGATCCAGTTCGTGTACTTCCGCGGTCGCCTGCCGTGGCGGCCGATCCTCCTGTCCGCGCTGCTGCTGGGGCTCGGCAACCTCACCGGCCCCATCGTCGGCAACGCGCTCCGCCGCCTCGCGCGCCTGCTGCGCGAGCGGGTGCACGTGGGGCGGGGCGAGCCGGCGCGCAAGGCCACCGGGCGGGTGCCGGGCCCCGAGGCGCTGGCGCGGATCCGCACCGGCGAGGCGACCTACGACGACGTGGTGCGGATCGTGGGCAGCGAGCCGGAGGAGGAGCAGCGCCTGCCCACCGGCGAGATCCGCGCCATGATCTACCGCGGCCAGCGCCTGCTCCCGCACCACGGCCGCCGCTTCGGCTGGTTCGCGACGGTGACCCACTGGGACGTGGAGCGCCAGGAGGTGCAGATCGACTTCGAACAGGAGCGGGTGCGCGACATCCAGGCCCGGATCCGCCGCACGCGGGCCCAGGCCGCGAGCGCCTGAGCCTCAGTGCGCGCGGATCCAGGCCGCGATCGCGGACACCACCTTCGGCTCGATCCCGAGGTAGCCGTGCGCGGCCTTCGCCTCGCAGGGCCCGGAGATCGGGGGGCTGCCGCCCTCGAAGGTCAGGAGCTCCTTGGCGGGCGCGCGCTTGAGCGCCTTCATGATCGCCTCCGCGCCCGGGTACGGCGAGGACGAACAGGCGTCGTCCTTGTGGTGCACGACCAGCACCGGCACCCGGATGTCCTCGAGCCCGCCGTGCATCACGGTCTCTGAGCTCATCTTCGAGGTCACGGTCACCGACGAGGTCAGCACGATGCCGTCGGGACCGCCGTCGCCGATGCGCGACGCCCCGTTGGCGGCGGAGAGCGTGCCCATGCTGGTGCCGATCAGCCACACCGGGGCCGGGGCGAGCTCGCGCACCGCCGCGATGGCGGCCCGGACGTCCGCTGCGTGCTCCCGGCCGGTGCGGAAGTTCCACAGCCCGCGCCGCCGATCCGACGGCACGTCGAGGATGGCGACCAGGAATCCCTCGCGGACCCAGCGGCCGCGGGTGCGCACCAGGAAGTTGCCCTGGAGCTGGCCCAGGCCGGACGGCCCGAGGGCCAGGTTGCCGTCGCCGCCGGCGAAGAGGATCACGCTCGCCACCGGCGGCCCCGCGGGCCGCAGGAGCAGGAAGGACTCGGTGACGCCCGGGCGTGTCGGGACGGTGCGCACCTCCTCGTCGAGGGCGGCGGCGGGGACGGGCAGGAAGGCGGCCAGGGCCAGCGCCAATCCCAGCGCGGCGAGCCGGCGCGGAGCCGAGGTCTTCGAGGCCGCCATGTCCCGCCGATGATACGGCGGGGCCGGTTGCAGTGGCAAGACATCGGCGCTCCGGTGTAGAGTCCCCCATCATGGCCAGCATCTACGACGAGGTGTACGCGCGCGCCGCGCGGGACCCCGAGGGCTTCTGGGCCGCGGCGGCGGAGGACATCCACTGGGACCGGCGCTGGGAGCGCGTGCTGGACGCGCGCCGCCCGCCCCTCTACCGCTGGTTTTCGGGCGGGGTGCTCAACACCTGCTACAACGCCCTCGACGGGCACATCGAGCGGGGCCGCGGCAAGCAGCTCGCCCTCATCTACGACTCGCCGGTGACCCAGTCGGTGCGCGCCTTCACCTACTTCGAGCTGCGGGACCTGGTGGCGCGCTTCGCGGGGGCCCTGCGCCGGCAGGGCGTGGACAGGGGCGACCGCGTGATCATCTACATGCCGATGGTGCCGGAGGCGGTGATCGCGATGCTCGCGTGCGCACGCCTGGGCGCCATCCACTCCGTGGTCTTCGGGGGCTTCGCGGCCAAGGAGCTGGCCACCCGCATCGACGACGCCCGGCCCACCGTGATCCTGTCCGCCTCCTGCGGCATCGAGGGCAGCCGTGTCATCCCCTACAAGCCGCTGCTGGACCAGGCCATCGCGATGGCCGCGCACAAGCCCCGCCGCTGCGTGATCCTGCAGCGCCCGATGGAGACCGCGGCGCTCACGCCCGGCCGCGACGTCGACTGGCGCGAGGCGGAGGCGGGCGGTGAGGCCGTCGAGTGCGTGCCGGTCGCCGCCACCGATCCGCTCTACATTCTCTACACCTCCGGCACCACCGGGGTGCCCAAGGGCGTCGTGCGCGACAACGGCGGGCACGCGGTCGCGCTCAAGTGGAGCATGGGCGCGGTCTATGGCATGGGCGCGGGCGAGGTGTTCTGGGCCGCGTCCGACATCGGCTGGGTGGTGGGCCACTCCTACATCGTGTACGCCCCGCTGCTCAAGGGCTGCACCACCATCCTCTACGAGGGCAAGCCGGTGGGCACGCCGGATCCGGGCGCGTTCTGGCGCGTTTCGGCGCAGCACGGGGTGAACGCGCTGTTCACCGCGCCGACCGCCTTCCGGGCCATCAAGAAGGAGGACCCGCGGGGCGAGCACATGGCGCGCTACGATCTCTCGCGGTTCCGCACCCTGTTCCTGGCCGGGGAACGCTGTGATCCGGACACCCTCATCTGGGCGCGCGAGCGGCTGCAGGTGCCGGTGGTGGATCACTGGTGGCAGACCGAGACCGGCTGGCCGATGGCCGCCAACTGCGTGGGGCTCGGCATGCTGCCGGTGAAGCCCGGCTCGCCCACGAAGGTGGTGCCGGGCTACGACATCCGGGTCCTGGGGGAGGACAACCGGGAGCTGCCCGCGGGACAGATCGGCTCCATCGCGGTGAAGCTGCCCATGCCGCCGGGGTGCCTGCCCACCCTCTGGAACAACGACGCGGGCTACGAGCGCTCCTACCTCACCCGCCACCCGGGCTTCTACCTCACCGGGGACGCGGGCTACAAGGACGCCGACGACTACATCTACATCATGAGCCGCGTCGACGACATCATCAACGTGGCCGGGCACCGCCTGTCCACCGGCGCCATGGAGGAGGTGCTCGCCTCCCATCCGGACGTCGCCGAGTGCGCGGTGATGGGCGTCAACGACGAGATCAAGGGCGAGGTGCCGGTGGGGCTGGTGGTGGTCAAGGCGGGCGTGTCGCGCCCGCAGGCGGATCTCTGCCGCGAGCTGGTGGAGCTGGTGCGGGAGAAGATCGGGCCGGTGGCCGCCTTCAAGACGGTGGGCGTGGTGAAACGGCTGCCCAAGACCCGCTCCGGCAAGATCCTCCGCGGCACCATGAAGAAGATCGCCGACGGCGGCGAGCCCGGCGTGCCCGCCACCATCGACGACCCCGCGGTGCTCGGCGAGATCAGCGAGTCCCTCAAGTCCCTCGGCTACCCGAAGTAGGGGGTCAGGTCTTACATTCCGACATTTTCGCGACACGCCGGTCTCGCCGGGCGCGGAGAAATGTCGGAATGTAAGACCTGACCCCGTCCGGTCACGCCGTCGCGGTGGGCGTACGGCTCCGACGGCGGGCGGCCATTCCCAGTCCCGCGATGGTGCTGCCCAGCAGGATCAGGGTCGCGGGCTCCGGTGTGGGAGCGATGGCGTCGTCGTGGCTGTTGGTGAACTCGCTGATGAACGAGTCGGGCCCCAGCATGATGTCCTTCCGCAGATAGATCGCCGACTGCGGGGTGAAGACCGAGTTCACGAGCGTGTTGTCGGTCGCCACGTTGTCGGCCAGGAGGCCGGTCGTGCAGAAGCCGTTCACGAACGGCGTCGCGCACGCGGTCTCCCGGATGGTGACGTTGTGCCCCGCGCTGTAGAGGTCCACGCCCCCGATGGTGGCCGCGCCGCTGAGGGTCTTGGCCGTGTACAAGAACATGATGTCGGCCAGGTTGGCCGGGGACGGGCTGTGGCTCACCTGGAACGCCAGGTTGGTGTTGAGGCCGTCGACGTTCGAGAGCGCGCCCAGGAAGATGTTCGCGGCGACCCCGGTCGGGCTCACCACGAAGTTGGAGAAGTTCAGCATGCCGAGATCGCAGCCGCCCGCGCCGATGCCGGTGACGTTGCCCGCGTTGATGCACGAAGGCACCGCGCGCGCCGCCGTGGGGAGCGCGAGGATGCCCGACACCACGACGATGAGCGAGATCAATGCCGGGGATAGAAGATGCCTCATGTGCCGCCCTCCTTTTCGTGATGAAGCCTGGCGCAGGCGAGAGACAAGTTGTGTGCCAGCGGGGAGAGCGCGTGCCCCGGCCGGACGGGCTCGGCAGGACGATCAGGAAGGGGCGAATGCGTCATCGCGGGCGAGCGGGGGGACGCATCGCCCCCACCCGACGCCCGAGGCCGGTACGGCTTACCGTGTCATCGAGGGCGGCTTCGTGGAACTTACCCGTCTCGCCCCCGAGCGTCGGTTTCAGTGCGGGGCGCCCAGCGCCTTGCGCAGGAAGACGTGCGCGTGCCCGACGGGCCAGTCCTCGGCGCGCGCGTAGACCTCGTAACCTTGCTTCAGGTAGAAGCCGGGGGCCTGGAACGTGAACGTGTCGACGAAGGCGTGGCGGCAGCCGCGCTCCACGGCGCGGCGCTCGGCGGCCTCGAGCAGGCGCCCGCCGTACCCCTGGCCCCGCAGCGCCTGGGCCACCCAGAGGATGCGCACGTAGAGCGCGCCGCCCCAGATGGCGGCGAGCAGCCCGCCCAGCACCTCCTGGCCCTCGTCGCGCAGGAACAGATTGACCGGGGAGTACTCGGTGAGCCCGGTGGCCCCGACGTTGTAGGTGTCGAGATGGTCGATCACCACCTGCTTGAGACTCTCCGAAGCGTGGGGATCGGACTCGATGCGGATCTCGCTCATCGTGGCCTCCTGGGGGGCTCGGGGCCCGCGCAGGCTAGCACGCGGGTCCGCCACCGGCAATCCGGGCCTCTCGAGCGCCCGCGGGCCGGGACTCGCGAGGTCCCGCCCGCTTCGGGTAAGATGCCTCGCGTGACGACGCGCGCCCGTGACGCCGACGTGCTGGTCATCGGAGCCGGGCCCGGTGGCACCACCGCCAGCACGTTCCTGGCGCGGGCGGGCCTGCGGGTGGCCCTGGTGGAGCGCGAGGTCTTCCCCCGCTTCAAGGTCGGTGAGTCGCTCATCCCCACCTGCATGGACATCTGCAAGCGCATGGGGGTGCTCGACCGGGTGCTCGCCCACGGCTTCCAGATGAAGTACGGGGCCACCTTCCACGACCAGGAGCTGGGGCTCGAGACCACGTTCGACTTCCGCCCGGGACGGCCGTGGCCCTCGTTCACCCTCGACGTGCACCGGGCCGAGTTCGACCAGATCCTGCTGGAGCACGCGGCGAGCCACCCGGAGGTGACGGTCCACCAGCCGGCCACGGTGGAGAAGGTGGTCTTCGACGGCGACGGCGTGAGCGCGCGCCTCTCCGACCGGGAGGGCGAGCGCGAGCTGCGCGCCGCCTTCCTGGTCGACGCCAGCGGCCGCGACGCGTTCCTGGCCGCGCGCCAGGGCCAGCGCAAGCCGCGCCCGGGGCTGGGCAAGGTGGCCATCTTCGCCTACTTCCGCGGGGCGCGGCGCTTCCCCGGCCGCTCGGAGGGCAACGTCCGCCTCTACATCTTCCCGGAGGGCTGGTTCTGGTACATCCCGCTCGCGCGCGACGAGACCAGCGTCGGCTGCGTCCTGCACCGGCGCGTGGTGAAGGCGCGCCGCGGGACGCTCGAGGAGCTCTTCGAGGAGATGGTGCAGCGCTGCGAGCGGATCGCCGAGAACCTGGCCGGCGCCGAGCGCATCACCGAGCTCTACACCACCTCCAACTTCGCCTACACCATCGAGCCGATCACCGGCGACCGCTTCCTCTGCGTGGGCGACGCGGTGGCGTTCGTCGATCCCATCTTCTCGCCCGGGGTCTTCCTGGCCATGCAGACCGGCGAGCTGGCCGCGGCCGCGATCGCGCGCGCGTTCCGGACCAATCGCTTCGAGGCCCGGCGCTTCCGCGGCTACGAGCGGGCGGTGCGCCGGGGCACCCGGCCCTTCGAGCAGTTCATCGAGTCGTACTACGACCGGGCGTTCCTCGAGGTGTTCATGCGGCCGAGGAACGTGCTCGGCACCGTGCCGGCGGTGACCGGCGTGCTGGCCGGCGGCTCCTTCGGTCTCCTGCCGAAGCACCTCTACGGCTCGCTCTGGTTCTTCCGCCAGGTGGTGCGGCTGACCCGCTGGCGGAGCCGGCGTCGCGGCGTGGTGCTCGACTCTCGGCTGGACTGGTAGGGCGGCTCGCCCCCGCGTGCCCGCCTCCCGGTCGTCGGACCCTACCGGCTTCACCCCGCGCGAGCTCCGCGCCCTGCGCGCGCTCGGCAGCCCGGTCGGCATCCAGCGGGCGCTCGACGCGATGCCGTACCATCTGGCCGGCACTGCCTGGTCGCCGCGGCGGGTGCTGCGGGAGCGGACCGCGCATCGCCTGGAGGGCGCGGTGTTCGCGGCGGCCGCCCTCCGGGTGCCGGGCTTTCCGCCGCTGCTGCGGGACCTGGAGGCGGTGCAGGACACCGACCACGTGATCGCGGTGTTCCGGGTGCGCGGCCACCGGGGCGCGATCGCCAAGTCGAACTTCTCGGGGCTGCGCTACCGGGAGCCGGTGCACCGGACCCTGCGGGAGGTGGTCATGAGCTGCTTCGACGGCTACATCAACCTGCGGGGCGAACGGACGCTGCGCGCCTACTCGCCCCGGAGAACCTGGCCCGCTTCGACCGGCGCCGGCCGGGCTGGGCCGTCTCGGAGGACGATCTCTGGTGGATCCCGGAGCACCTGCTCGAGATCCGGCACGCGCCCCTGCTGAGCCCCGCGATGACGCGCGCGCTCTCGCGGGTGGATCGGCGCGCGCTCGCCGCGGGCCTGGTGGGCTACCGTGAGCCCTGACGCGATCGCGCCCGGGGCCGAGGCGCGCCCGCCGGTGACGCCGGGCCCGATGACCATCGAGGAGCGTCTGGACGGCACCCGCGTCGAGTACTTCCCGGTGCCGTGCACCGAGGCCGCGCTCCTCGCCCTGCTGCACGAGGTGTTCGAGGAGCACTGGGCCCAGGTCATCTTCGGTCCCTGCATCGAGGGGGCGGTGTTCGAGGGCCGCTTCACGGCGCGCCCGCGGGTCAGCCTGCTCGACGGGTACCTCACCGTGCAGCTCCAGGGCAGCGAGTCCTGGCACTTTCACCTCTGCATCGGGCCCCACCAGGGCTCTCCGGGCCTGCCCACCCCGCCCGCGCTGGCCGAGTGGCGGCGCTGCCGCCGCGCCGCGTTCTTCCGCAATCGCGACCGCGCGGGCCGGGCCAGCGCCTGGGGCGTCCGCCTGTGGAACGGCCGCGACGAGCAGATGATGACCGTGTTCCTTCCCAACCCGTGGATCGACCCGCGAGAGGGCCGCTACGTCGACACGCCCGACTGGTCGCGCCTGCGCCTCTGGATGGATCTCCGGGCGCGCCACGCGGGCGTGCCCGCGGAGCCGCCCCCCGCCGACACCACCCCCCCGCGCACCCACTGACGAGGTAGAATCGCCGGCATGGACGGCGTGCACGATCTCGGCGGCATGCAGGGCTTCGGTCCGGTGGAGCGCGAGGAGAACGAGCCGGTCTTCCACGCGGCGTGGGAGGCGGCGGTGCTGGCCATCATGCGGGCGGGCGGCGCGCGGGGCATCTTCAACATCGACGAGTTCCGCCACGGCATCGAGCGGATGGACCCCGCCCACTACCTGCGCGCGACGTACTACGAGAAGTGGCTCGACGGCGTCACCCGGATCCTGGTGGAGAAGGGCGTCGTCGGCGCGGACGAGCTGGCCGCGCGCCGCGCGTTCTTCGAGCGGCATCCCGCCGCGCGCCCCACCGACGCGGTGCGCGGGCCGCTGCCCGCCCGCGTGCCGGCCAACCCGGGGTGGGTGCAGGACGTGATCCGCGAGACCGACGCCACCCCCCGCTTCAAGCCCGGCGACGCGGTGCGCACGCGCGAGATGCACCCGCGCGGTCACACCCGGCTGCCCCGCTACGCGCGCGGCAAGCGCGGGGTGATCCACCGCTACCACGGCGTCCATGTCTTCCCCGACACCAACGCGCACGGCGGAGGCGAGCAGCCCCAGCCGCTCTACAGCGTGCGGTTCGACGCGCGCGAGCTGTGGGGCGAGTCGGCGGAGCCGAACCAGGTGGTGCACATCGATCTCTGGGAGAGCTATCTCCTGGCCGGGGGCGCGTGAGCCCGTGGGCAAGAACCATCCGAACGTCGATCCCTACGTGGTCTCGCGGGTGCGGGCCCTGGAGTCCCTGCTGCTCGAGAAGGGCATCCTGGCCCCCGACGCGGTGGACCGCGTGATCCAGCGCTACGAGAACGACACCGGCCCCATGGTGGGGGCCCGCGCGGTGGCGAAGGCGTGGACCGACCCCGACTACCGGCGGCTACTGCTGACCGACTCGCGCGCCGCCCTCCGGTACTTCGACCTCGACTACGCGATGCTGATGGTGGTCGAGAACACGGAGGCGGTCCACAACCTGGTGGTGTGCACGCTCTGCTCCTGCTATCCGTGGCCGGTGCTCGGGCTGCCCCCCACCTGGTACAAGATGCCGGCCTACCGCTCGCGGGCGGTGAGCGAGCCGCGGGCGCTGCTGGGCGAGATGGGCCTCACCGTCGATCCCCGGCGCGAGATCCGGGTGTGGGACTCGAGCGCGGAGATGCGGTACATGGTGCTGCCGCAGCGACCGGCCGGCACCGAGGGCCTGGGCGAGCACGCGCTCATCCCGCTGATCACGCGCGACGCGCTGATCGGCGTGGCCGAGGTGCGGCCGCCCGCGCCCGCGACCCGCTGACCGCGAGGCCGTGTACCAGCGGCGCCGCAACATCGTCACGCGACGCGACGGCCGCCCCGTCAACGTGGCGCGCTTCCGCGGCCAGCTATTCGTCTGCGCCACCGGCTGTTGCTGCGGGCGCACCGAGGACGGCTTCGCGCCGGTGCCCACCGAGACGTTCCACCGGGAATGGGAGCGGCGGCGCCTGCGCAACGTGGTCCATCTCACCATCGGAGGCTGCCTCGGGCCCTGCGCGCTCGCCAACGTGGTCATGCTGCTCTTCGACGGCCAGGCCCAGTGGTTCCATTCGGTGGACTCCGAGATTCAGGTGCTCGCCCTCTACGATCACGTCGAGCGCATGCTCGACGCCGATCGCTGCCTGCCCCCGCCCGCCGCGCTCGCCCCGTATCACTTCACCGCGTCGACGTGGCAGCCGCGGCCCGACGGCCAGCCCGTGGACGACGCGCGCCTCTGGTCCGCCCACCGGGCCCACGCCTGCGCGACGCCGGACTCCGGCGTCTCCGCGGACGGGCGCGCGCTCTCGGTGGACCGGGTGGTGGCGGTGATGGAGGGCCAGGCCGCGCTCCCGCGCAAGAACGGCGAGCTGGTGTTCGAGGAGCCCTGGCAGGGCCGGGTGTTCGGGATGGCGGTGGCGCTGCACGAGGCCGGGCTCTTCGAGTGGGAGGAGTTCCGCCAGACCCTCATCGCGCGCATCGCGGCCGCCGAGGCGGGCCCGGGGCCGTTCGTGTACTACGAGGTCTGGCTCCAGACCTTCGAGGACCTCCTGGCCCGCCGCGGGCTCGTCACCGGACCCGAGCTCGACGAGACCACGTATCAGTTCGAGTTCGGGGAGCGCGACGACGTCTTCTAGCCGCCCTCGCGCGCGGCGGCGGTGCGGGTGGGATCGTCGGGCGCCGGACGGGCGAGCTGCTCGAGGGTGGGCATCAGGAGCGCGGCGATCCGCACCGGGAGCGCGCTCGTGAAGTGGAAGCGCGCCGCCTCCGGGCCCGGCACGTACGCGGTGACGGTGCCGAAGTACCGCTCGTCCAGCATGAACACGAAGGTGGCGGCCCGGCTCACCACCCGCGACTCCACCACCGAGCCGTTCTTGCCGTAGACGAAGTACCGGTGGTCCCCGGTGCCCGTCTTGCCGCCCGCGCGGTGCGCCGCGCCGGGGGCGGTGAGGGCGGGACGCAGCCCGCGCGCGGTGCCCTTCTCCACCACCTCGGTGAGCGCGCCGCGGACCACCGTCGCGATCTCGGGCGCGATCACCTGGGTGGGCGGCATCTCCGCGCGGCCCATGCGCGTCTCGTAGGGCGTGCCGGTCGCGAAGTCGAGGCCGTCGATCAACACGGTGGGCTGGCGCACGCCGTTGTTGAGCACGATCCCCATGAGCTCGGCCAGCGCGGCGGGCCGGTCGCCCGAGCTGCCGATGGCGGTGGCGAGCGACGGGGTCAGCGACGCGAAGGGATACCCCATGCGCTCCCAGCTCCGGTGCAGGTCGAGGAACGCTTCCAGCTCCAGCAGGCTCGCGATGCGGTGGTCCTGCGCGTTGCGGTGGCGCGTGAAGAAGAGCCAGCCGTAGACCGCCTGGCGCTCCGCCGCGCTGGCCCGTACCACCTGGCCCAGGCCGGAGCCGGGATGCCGGCGCAGGTAGGCGGCGACCCACAGCTCGAGGGGATGCACGCCCGCCACGTACCCGCGATCCACCAGCGGCATGTCCTCGGGCGCGGCCTGCTCGTAGAGCTCGGCCACCGCCTTGTCGGACAGGGCGCGGCCCGGCACGCGGGTGGCGAGCAGGTCCCGGAACACCTCGAGGCTCGCCTCCGGGTACACCGAGCGCAGCGCGATGGCGAGGGCGGTGGGGGTGGGCTTGGCCGCGCTCAGCACCAGCTCCAGCGCCTCCTCGGCGGGAAGACCGTGGTACTTCCGGTAGAACCGCCGCACGAACTCGCTGCCCTCGCGGTCGGCGAAGCGGCTCAGGTACGCGTCGCGGCGCGGGTCGCTCGGGTTCTCCAGCACGAGGGCCAGCGACTCGGGCGAGCCGTAGAGGTGATGGCTGACCAGGTCGCGCATCAGCCGGATGAACGGCAGGTTCACCGAGTGCTGGAAGGCCTCGCGGATCGTGAGGATCTTGCCGTCGTCCTCGCGGTCGAAGTTCACGAAGGTGTGCACACCGCCCCCGGTGAAGAAGGCCTCGCCGGGGCTCGCCGAGTACCGCCGCTCGAGCGACGCCTCCAGCATGGCCAGGAGCGTGCGGTCCGTGCCGCGCGCGGTGGTGAGATAGCCCACCGCCCACTCGCCGAGCCGGTCGCGCGGGTGGATCGGGACCTTGGCCAGGGCAGCCGGATCGAGCCGCGCGTACCGGTCGTGCAGCGCGGCGATGGCCTCCAGGTAGGAGATCAGCGTGCGCAGCTTCGCGGTGGAGCCGAGGTCGATGCGGGCCCCGCCGTTGATGTCGAGCGGCTGGTCGAGGTTGTCGGTCTGGATGCGGATGCGGTTCGCGCCCGGGCCCCGCTCGTAGACGGTGACGCTGTAGAGCACGCGGGCCGGATCGCCCCCGCCCAGGAGCTTCTCGCCCACCAGGCCCAGCCGCTCCACGGTGGCCGGATCGCGCAGCGAGCGCAGGAGGCGGGAGACCGCGTCCTGCGCGGGGGCGTCCAGCGTGCTGCGGGCGGTCAGATCCAGCCGGTCCAGGTCGTAGAGCGCGGGCATCCCGAGCATGCCGGTGAGGCGGGCCCGCACGAGGTTGGCCCCCTTGCGCTCCACGTACGGCACGGCGACGGCGCGGGCGCCGCGGCGCAGCTCCAGGCGCTCCGCGAGCGCCGCGTCCCGCAGCCGCGCGTCGATCACCCCGGCGCGGGCCAGCACGCGCAGATAACCGTCGGTGAACTCCTCCAGCGCGCGCGGGTTCTCCACCAGGTAGTAGTAGGGCCGGCGCGCGGCGAGGATGAGGCTGAGCGCGCGCTTGTACATCCGCGCGCGCGCCGCGTCCACCGCGGCGGGCTTGGTGGAGAGCAGCGCGTTCGCCTGCAGGAAGTCGACCCCGTACCAGATGTGCAGGCCGTCGCCCAGGCCGTGCACCTCGCCGTGGCCGGGCGCCGCCGCGAGGGGCAGGGAGTCGAGGTAGTCCACCACGATCTGCCGCCGCGCCGCCCGGGTGCTCGCGCCGTCCTGGTAGGTCCGCAGGCTCGCCGAGATCATCTGCCGGAGCTTGTCGCCGGGCGCGCGGGTGCGCCCGTCCGGGGCGTGGCGCAGCTTCTCGAGCTGGGTCGGCAGCGTGCTCGCCCCGATCGAGTGCCGGTCGCCCCGGAACCGTCCGATGGTCTCGACCCCCACCGCCTTGGCGAGGCGCCGCCAGTCCACCACCGGATTGCGATAGGGCTGGCCGGTGTCGAGCAGCTCGCGGTTCTCGATGAAGAGCAGCGTGTTGATGAGCAGCGGCGGGACCGCGTCGAAGCGATCGTAGACCCGCTCCGGGTAGCGGCTCATGTAGAGGGGACGCCCCTCGCGGTCGAGCACCTCGAGCCCGGCGCGCGTCTTTTCGTGGTACGGCGGGTAGAGGCCCCACGCCGCGACCAGGCTCAGCCCCGGCGAGGGCCGCGCCTGCTGGTCGACCTGGTAGCCGCTCGCCTCGAGGCGGTCCACGAACTCTCCCAGCCGCGTGTAGCCGAGGCGGGTGTCGTAGGGGCCGGTCCGGGGATAGGGCATCGAGGGGCTCGGCCCCGCCGCGAGCCGGTAGGTCAGGAGCTTCGCGGTCCGCGAGAGCATCAGGGCCTGGACGGCGGAGGTGCGCATCTCCACCAGCGCGAACAGCACGAAGGCCAGCGCGACCACCGACAGGAACAGCGAGCGCCGCAGCACCAGGTCGCGCAGGCGGGCCCAGGAGCGGGCTGCGGGTTCGGCGCGGGGCAGGACCTCGGCCCCGATCGCGGTGGCGAGGGCGGGACGGCGCGAGGCGAGACCGGAGCGCGACGTGACACGGGAGGCCGACAGGAATCTCTTCACCGCCACTGCCTGATCAACCGTCCGACCGAGTCGGACGTTCCTCTATGCAATGGTTGCGTCGTCGGTGCCGGGACGGCTCGACATGCCCGGCGATCCACTCGCGATCTCTCATCGTGGCGCCTGCCGTCGTCAAATTCGCCATCACGACGGCGGCGCGCCTTCAAATCCTACCACGCGCTCGCACCATGCGGCCACCGCGAGAATTTCCGCGTCGCGATGCGCGGCGCCGACGAGCTGGATCGCGTGCGGCAGTCCGAGCGGCGAGACGCCGATGGGCAGCGAGATCGCGGGCAGGCCCGCGAAGCTCCACGGCGCGCAGAACCACGGATCGCCGGTGGCGAATCCCTCCGGCGCGGGCGTCGGCGCGGTCGGTGACAGCCACGCGTCGCAGGCGGCGAACTGCGGCATCACGTCGCGGCGGAACGCCAGGCGCGCGCGCTGCGCCCGCGCGTACGCCACCGCGGAGCTCGTGAGCCCGGCCGCGATGAGCTCGCGGGTGCGGGGCCGATACTGCGCGGCGTGAACGCGGTAGAGCTCCTCGTGATACGCGGCGGCCTCCACTTCGAGCACCGTGCGTCCCGCCGCGTGAACCCCCGCGAACGACGGCGGCAGCGCGACCTCCTGCACGGTCGCCCCCGCGTGGGCCAGACGCGCGGCGGTCTCCCGGACCCGTTCGGCCACCTCGGGGCTGGCGCGTTCCAGCAGCTCGGGCGCCAGCCCGAGCCGGGGCGGCCGCGGCTCCCGGCGCGGTAGCGGGGCCGCCGCCAGCGCGTCGAGCGCGAGGGCCACGTCCGCCACGCGCCGCGCGAACACGCCCACGTGGTCGAAGCTCCACGCGAGCGGGACCACGCCGTCGGTGGGAATCAGGCCGTAGGTGCCCTTGAAGCCCACCACGCCGCAGTAGGCGGCCGGGCGCAGCACCGAGCCGACGGTCTGGGTGCCGAGGGCGAGCGGGACCATGCCCGCCGCCACCGCAGCCGCCGAGCCGGAGGAGGAGCCGCCCGGCGTGTGGGCGCGGTTCCACGGATTGCGCGTGGGCCCGGGCTCGAAATAGGCGAACTCGGTGGTGTGCGCCTTGCCCACGATCACCGCGCCCGCCGCTCGCAGGCGCGCCACGGCCACCGCGTCCTCCGTCGGGCGCACGTGAAAGGCGGGAGCCGCGCCGCACGTGGTGGTGAGGCCCGCCACGTGGAAGATGTCCTTGATCGCGACCGGGATGCCGTGGAGCGGCCCGCGCGCGCGTCCGGCGCGCCCTTCCTCGTCGCGCTCGCGGGCGGCGGCGCGCGCTCCCGCCTCGTCGATCGACGCCCACGCGCGCACCGCCTCGTCCTGCTTGGCGATGCGATCGAGCGAAGCTTCCAGCAGCGCGGAGGACGTCAGCCTGCCCGCCGCGATGCGCGCCGCCGCGTCGGAGATCGATCGCACCGGGAGATCCGCCTCCTTCATGCCGGAGGATCATGCGGGCCGCGCCGCGCGGCTGTCAAGGCGGGGATCCGGAGGCTCGGCGGAGAAATTGCGGCGCAGAAACTGCGGCGGATCGCGATCCCCGCTTGAGGGTATTGCGTTTCCCAGCCTCGGAAGTCTCGGGGAGCGACGATTTTCGTCGCCTCGAGCCAAGCACGCGATACTGCGCGCGAACGGGCAGTGGTACAGGACTTGCCCCGGGGGAGGCGCACGGATCAGGCAGACTCGGGGGACGGGTGAGCGGGACGGTGCGTCGGTCCCTTCTCCACCGATGCGGCGGCCCGAGCACCCGGCCCTCGACCTGCCTGGTCACATCGAACGCTGGAGGACGCTGATGACGCCCGAGGTGGACACGTCTCGCATCGACCTGCGGTACGCCAGTCTCTGCATGGAGCTGGATTGCAACACGATCTTCGACTCGGTCCGGTACCGCCACTGTCCCACCTGCGGCAGCGTCGAATCGTATCCGCTCGAGTCCTGGCTCAATCGCGAACGCTCCGCGTCCCGCCTCCGGGAGGAGTGGATCGAGGCGATCCCGTCACTCGCCCGCCCGGTGTGGGTGGAGCGTCGGGCGACGCGCGGCGCGGAGGCCGCGGTGGTCCCGGCGCCGGTGCGCGAGCGGGCCGCTCGGCGACGGGCGGGCTGATCCGATCGGGGAGGTCGACGACACCGTGCAAACGATCCTGGTGGTCGACGACGATGTGTGGGTCCGGGGGCTCGCGCGGGACCTGCTGGCCGGTGAAGGCTATCGCGTGCTGGAGGCGGCGGACGGGCAGGACGCGATCCGGGTCGCGGCTGAGCATCCGGGCCCGATCCACCTGCTGCTCACCGACGTCATGATGCCGGGCATGAACGGGTGCGAGCTGGCCGCCGGGCTCACCAACCTGATGCCGGGTCTCAAGGTGATGTTCATGTCGGCCTACGACCGCGACTTCCTGGTGGCGCGCGGCCTGCAGCCGTGCGGGCCCGTCATCACCAAGCCGTTCACGCTGGAGTACCTCTCGCGACGCGTGCGCATGGTCCTGGGAGAGCAGCGCGCGCCGGCCATCGCGTCGCCTCGTCCCTTCGCGCGCGCCCGCTAGCCGGGCGCGCGCATTGACGCCCGGCCCGGCTCGTTGTAAGCCGGGCCATGACCCTCCGCCGGCCCGCCCGTCGCCTCGCCGCGTCACTGGTTGCCCTCACGGTCGGCGCGCTCGGCTCGGCGCCGGGTCTCGCCGCGGCGGACTGCGGGAGCTCGTCCGGCCCTCTCGACGTCCCGACCGCGCTCGTGCTCTCGGGGGGCGGGGCCAAGGGCGCCTACGAGGCCGGCGTGGCCGCGGTCCTCGCGGAGCGCGGGCTGGCGATCCGGCTGGTGGCCGGCTCGTCCGCGGGCGCGCTCAACGCGGCGCTGATCGCGGCCGGTCAGACCGACCGGCTCGAGGCGCTCTGGCGCGGGCTGACCCGTGATCGCATCTACGCCCTCCGCACGAGCGTCCTCTTCGCGGGGCTGTTGCCGGGCTGGCTCACGCTGCTCGCCCTGGACCGCGCGGGCTCCCTGTTCGATCCGGCGCCGCTGCGCGAGCTGATCGACACCACGCTGGATCTGGAGCGCGTTCGCGCCTCACCGGTGCGCCTGCTGGTGGTCACCAGCGACCTGGCCCGGCGCGAGGCTCGGGTGTTCGACAACCGGACCATCACGGCCCGCGCGCTCCTGGCCGCGGCCGCGGTGCCCGGTGCCTTTCCCGCGGTGGAGGTGGACGGCACGCTGCTGGTCGACGGCGGGCTCACCGGGCGCGCTCCGGTGCTGGAGGCGCTGGCGGCGGACGAGACGGTGTCACGCGCGCTGGTGGTGATGAGCTACGCGCCGACCGAGCAGGGCACGCCGCCCACCACGATGCGGCGGGCTCTCGAGGAGGCGTTCGAGATGGGGATGATCCGTCAGATCCGGCGGGACGTGGAGCTGGCCCGGCTCAAGCACCCCACGGTGGACGTGCAGCTCTGGACCCCATCGGCGGCGCTCGACCTGCGGCCGCTCGACTTCGACCCCGACGGTATCGCGCGCGCGCTGGCGCGCGGCCGCGCCGACGCGGTGACCTGCCTCAGCGGGTGGGGGACGCGGTGACCTGCAGCGAGGTGTCGCGGACCAGGAAGTGGACGCGCCGGTTCCGGCTCTGGCAGGCGGCGCTGCGCTCGGCGCAGAGCGCGCCGCTCTCGCCGCGGGAGACGACCGTGATCCGGCTCGCAGCGACGCCGCGGCCGACCAGATAGGCCATCACCCACGCGGCCCGCTTCTGGGCCAGGATCCGGTTCGCGACCTCCGGCCCGGCCGCGTCGGTGTAGCCCTCCACCATCACGATGTGGGTCGGGTTGGCCTTGAGCCAGGCCACCGCCGCGTCGAGGACCCTGCGCTCCGCGGGCTCGACCTGGAACCGGCCCGGGGCGAAGTGGACGTCCGGAAGCTGATCGGTGGCCGCGAACTCCTTCTCGGGAGCGGGTGCCATCTGGGTCGCGGCGTCCGGTCCCGGCGTGTCGGCTGGCGGCGCCTCGGGGGCCGGCGCCGCGTCCGGCCACACCGGGGCGGGAGGGCGAGCGGTCGGGGCGGGGGATGCGGCGGCGGTCACCGTGGCGGGCGGCGGGTTCACCGGATGCGCGCAGGCGGAAAGGCCCGCCAGCGCGCTCAGGAGCAGACCGACCGGGGTGATCAAGCGCATCGCGGGCACGGGCGTTACGCCGGCTCCTGGCGCTCGGTCAGCCGGTCGTGCAGCATGCCGAGCCCGAACTCCAGCTCGCTGGCGAGGGACTGCAGCTGGTCGAGGCGATTGCCATCGGGACGGGTGCAGCCGCTTTCCAGCAGGCGGCCGTGCCCGAGCACCGCGAGACTCAGCAGGCTCGCCTTCTCGAACAGGCGCTCCACGTACTCGGCCAGCACGTCCTCGGTCTGCGCCATGCGTCGCTCCTTTGGGGCGGGTTCGGCGGGCCTGAGCCCGCCGGTGAGAGGCCGATTTGGCATAGCCCATGCCAGCGGCGCGGAGCGGCGCCCCCCGGATAACTCGGCGGAATTCTGGATCTTCCGCCACGCGGCTCGTCAGGGCGACAACAGCGTCCTGCGGCGCCCGTCAGAGCGCGGACATTCCCGGCACCGCGCAAGGTCGTCGTGCCACGGTGGAACCGGGCGGTGGGCCAGGCGCTCGCCGGCCGGCTCGCCGCGCTCAGCGGGCGGCGTCGATCTCGAGCTCGGTGCCGAGGGCCTCGTTGAACCGGTTGGTGAAGTTCGCCGCGGCCACCGTCAGCGTCAGCTGCACGAGCGCCTCCGCGCCCAGGTCGTCGCGCAGCGCCTCGACCGGCGCGGGGTCCACCTGCACCGCGGTGGTCATCGCCTCCGCGTAGGCGATCACCCGCCGTTCGAGCGCGGAGAAGAGCGGGCTCGTGCGATAGTCGGCCAGCGCGGCCAGCTGCTCCTCGGGGATGCCGGCCCGGCGGCCCGCCGCGCTGTTGTGGGTCACGCAGTAGCGGCAGCGGTTGAGCTGCGAGGCCCGCACGTAGGCCAGGTAGCGCAGCCGCAGGTCGAGCGGTCCCTCCCGCAGGCGCGGATACCACGCCACAAAGGGCAGGAGCGAGCGCGCGTGGTAGGCCATGAGCCGGAAGATGTTGAGCACGCGCCCGCCGCCGGCGCCGAGGGTGTCGAAGGCCGCCTGCGCCTCGGGCGCCACCTGCGCGCGGTCCAGATACGGAAGTCTCGCCGCCATCGCGTTTCATCTCCTGCGTGCCGGGGAAAGCGGCGAGCCCGGTCCCGCGCGCGGCTCGGCACGCGGGCGCATGATGGCGCGCGGTCCGGAGGCGGTCAAGGCGCCGGGGCCCCCGCGCGGCCGCTCACAGGATGGCGAGGTGGAGCATCTGCTCCTCGACCAGCAGGGCGGCGCCACGCTGCCGTTCGATCGCAAACTCGAAGAGGTGGCCCGCTCCGGGGCTGGGACGCCGCGTGCCCTCCGCGCGCCGGGCGTCCCGGAGCAGACCGTCCAGGCGGTGGCGCGCCGCTGCCTCGTCCCAGGCGCCGGCGGGGGCCCGGTAGGTGTCGAGCGCGTAGGCGCGGAGGAGCTTCGGCCACTCGCGGGCGAAGAGCGACGCCGCGTGGAAGACGTCCACGCCGGCGAGCCGCGACCCCACGAACACCGCCGCCCCCCGCGCGCCGGGGGCCGGCGTCTCCAGATGGCGCGCGGCGCGGTCCAGGTGGGCGCGCACGTCGGAGGACTCGTACACCGCTTGATAGCTGCCGGTCGGAGCGGCGGCGTGCGCGGCCTGCGTGGCCGCGGCCACCCCGGACCAGATGCGTCGCTGATCCGCCTTGCCCAGCACCTGCGAGCGCACGCTCGGCTGCACCACCGAGGCGCGGCTCTCGAACTCCTTGCGCCCTTCGTTCCAGCGGCCCTGCTCCACGCAGTACACCGCGATGTTGCGGGGGCCGCTCAGGGGCGGCAGCACGAGGTCCTCGCGGAGCACGCGGTTCTGCTTGCCGCCGATCAGGATCTCGCCCGCCAGGAGCAGGACCGGGATCTGGCCGCGGTTTTCCGCGATCAGCTCCGGCACGCTGGCCTGCGCGCGCTCCACCACCGTGAGCGCGCTGCTCGCCCGGGCCTCGTCGAGCGTGAGGACCTCGAGGGGAGCCGGGTCGCCCTTCACGCCGCCCAGGAGCCAGACGACCGCGAGGCCGCTCCCGGCCACCGCGGGGCCGGGCGTGAGGGCGCCGAGGGCACGGCTCAGCTCGGGACTGGTCACGCCGGGGGTGCCGGGCGCAACGGGTGCGCTGCCGTCCGGCAGGATCCGGATGCGCTCCGCGAGGGCCAGTCCGGGCGCCGCGGTGACCGCGCCGGCGGCGCCGAGAAGTCGCAGAAGCGAGCGTCGCAGTGGATTCATGGGTTCCTCCGTGCCCGCTCATGGGCGGGGGAATGTGCCCGCTTAGACCGGTCCCGCAACGGAAAGTTCCCGCGTCGCGTATACTGGCAGCCACCGCACACTCCATGACGCCCCCGTGCACCCGAGGAGCCACGCGATGAAGCGAATCCTGACGGCGATGTTCGTGCTGGCCGTGGTCCTCTCCCCGCTCCTGCTCGCCGTCGACGACGCTTCGGCCCGCGCGGGCGGGGGACGCTCGAGCGGCAGCCGCGGCTCCCGCAGCTACTCGTCGCCCTCGCGGCCGCCGTCCACCAGTCCGGCGTCGCCGAGTCAGCCCGCCTCGCCCTCGTACCAGCAGTCGGCGCCGTCGCGGCCGGGCTGGGGCGGCTTCGGGGGGATGCTGGGCGGCCTGCTGCTGGGCGGGCTGATCGGCGGCCTCCTGTTCGGCCACGGGCTGGGCGGCGGGATCGGTCTGCTCGAGATCGCGATCATCGGCGGCCTCGCCTGGCTCGCGTTCTCCACCATGCGGCGCCAGCAGGCGGGCGCGCCGTCCGGCTACGCCACGTCCGGCGGCTACGGCTCGATGCCGTCGAAGCGCGACGAGCCCCGCGGCGGCCCCGCGACGCTCGAGCCGCCGATGCCGTCACCCCCGGCCGGCCTCTCGGACCTGGAGCGCGGGCTCGGGCACATCCGCGGGATGGACCCGGGCTTCGACCCGCGCGCGTTCGCGGAGACCGCCTCCGACGTCTTCTTCAAGGTGCAGGCCGCCTGGACCGCGCGCAGCGTGGCGCCGGTGGCCTCGCTGCTCACGCCGGAGATGGCGGAGGCGCTCCAGCGGGACTGCGATCGGCTCCGCGCGGAGCGGAAGATCAACCGCCTGGAGAACATCGCGGTGCGCTCGGCCGAGGTGAGCGAGGCGTGGCAGGAGAGCGGCCAGGACTTCGTGACCGTGCACTTCCTGGCGAGCCTGCTCGACTACACCACCGACGAGAGCGGCGCCCGGCTGCTCGAGGGCAGCCGCACCGAGCCGGTGAAGTTCGAGGAGTACTGGACGTTCACGCGGCCGGTCGGGCCCGGCGCGTTCCGGCTGAGCGCGATCCAGCAGGGCTGACGACGCGGAGGCGGTCGCCGGGGCGCATCCAGCGGGGCTGACGACGCGGGGGGTCGCCGGGTCCCCCCCCCGGCGGCTAGAAGGCGGCCGACATGCCCCCGTCGAAGTTGATCGCAGTCCCGGTGATGTAGGCCGCTCGGGCGGAGCACAGGAACGCCACCAGGTCCGCGAACTCCTCGGCCTCGCCGACGCGGCCGACCGGCACCCGCTTGGCCACCTCGCGATAGTAGCCCTCGAGGTCACCCTTGGCCCGTCGCTCCCACTGGGCACTCTTCACCAGACCGAGGCACACCGTGTTGACCAGGATGTGGTCGGGCGCGTACTCGTTCGCGAGCGACTTGGTGAGATTGATGCCCGCCGCGCGGGTCACGCTGGTGGGCAGGGCCCGCGCCGCCGGCACCTTGCCGCCCACGGTGGTGACGTTGACGATGCGCCCGCCGCCCCGCTTCTTCATCTGGGGGATGACGAGCCGGCAGAAGCGGATCGCGGCCATCAGCTTGACGTCGATGTCGGCCGCCCACGCCGCGTCGTCCATGGACTCGAAGGGTCCCGCCATGGAGGTGCCCGCGTTGTTCACCAGGATGTCGACGCCGCCGTGCGCGGCGAGCGTCGCGTTGACCACCGCCTCCACGTCGGCGGGCCGCGTGACGTCGGCGGCCTTCGCCAGCACCTTCACGCCGGTCTGCTTCCGGATCGCCTCCGCCGCCTGCTCCAGCACGTCCTTGCGACGCGCGCAGATCACCACGTGACAGCCCTCCGCCGCGAAGCGCATCGCGGTGGCGCGGCCCAGCCCCTCGCTGCCGCCGGTGACGATAGCGATCTTGCCGGTGAGACCCAGGTCGAGCATGGCGTGTCCTCCCGGGCGCGGATACTATGCGGGGCCCGGGCGCGGGTCAAGGCACGGCGCGGAAGCCCCTCCCCGCAAGGCGAGCGGGGATGGTATTCTCACGGACGTGACCCAGAGCGCCGATCTCGCCATCGTGGGCGGCGGCATCGTCGGCCTCGCCACCACTCTGGCCCTCGGCGAGGCCTACCCGCGCCTTCGCCTGCTCGTGCTGGAGAAGGAAGAGCGTCTCGCGACCCACCAGACCGGGCACAACAGCGGCGTCATCCACTCCGGCATCTACTACAAGCCCGGCTCGCTCAAGGCGCGCACGTGCGTGGAGGGCGCGCGCCAGATGAAGCAGTTCTGCGACACCCACGGCATCGCGTGGGAGGGCTGCGGCAAGGTGATCGTGGCCACCGACCAGGCGGAGCTGCCGCGGCTGCAGACGATCTACGAGCGCGGGCAGGCCAACGGGCTCGCCGGTCTCAAGATGCTCTCCGCGGAGGAGGTCCGCGAGTTCGAGCCGAACTGCCGCGCGGTGCGCGCCATCCACGTGCCCGAGACCGGGATCGTGGACTACGTGCAGGTGGCGGGCAAGATGGCGGAGCTGATCCAGCAGCGCGGCGGGCGCATCGTGACCAGCGCCGGCGTGCACGCGATCCGCCGGCAGGCCGCCGGTTTCGTGCTGGAGACCGCGCAGGGGCCGGTGGAGGCGCGGTACCTGGTGAACTGCGGCGGGCTCCACTCCGACCGGGTGGCCGCGCTCACCGGGGTCACGCCCGAGGTGCGGATCATCCCGTTCCGCGGGGAGTACTACATGATCCGCGCGGAGCGGCGGTCGATCGTTCGCGGGCTCATCTACCCGGTGCCGGATCCCGAGTTCCCGTTCCTCGGTGTCCACTTCACCCGAACGATCCACGGCGACGTGGAGGCGGGGCCGAACGCGGTGCTCGCCTTCGCGCGCGAGGGCTACACGCTCGGCACCGTGCGGCCCGCGGACCTGGCGGCCACGCTCGGCTACTCCGGGTTCTGGCACATGGCGCGCAGGTACTGGCGGGTGGGCGCCTACGAGATGTATCGCTCGGCCAGCAAGGCCGCGTTCGTGCGCTCGCTGCAGAAGCTGGTTCCGGACATCCAGGCATCGGACCTGGAGCCGGGCGGAGCCGGGGTGCGGGCGCAGGCGGTGGCCCCGGACGGAAGCCTCGTGGACGACTTCAAGATCAGCGTGACGCCGGGAGCCGTCCACGTGGTCAACGCGCCGTCGCCCGCGGCCACCGCCTCGCTCGCCATCGGGCGGCACGTGGCCGGGGTCGCCGCCGAGATGTTCGGACTGACGGCCTGACCTTACAGCTTCGCCTGCCGCTCCTCCACCTCGCGCAGCCGCTCCTCCACCTCGCGGAGCCGGTCCTCCGCCGCCAGCAGCATGCGCGCCAGATCGCGGATGAGCGCGATCGAGAGCGCCGGATTGGCGCGCACCAGGTGATCCAGCCGGTTGGCCGGGATCACCAGGAGGGTCACCGCGTCGGCCGCGATCGCGCTGGCCGAGCGCGGCGCGTTCCGGAAGAGGGCCAGGTGACCGAGCAGCTCACCCTTGGCGAGCGTGCTGAGCAGGCGATCCTCGCCGCCCAGCTGCTTGCGGATCTCCACCCGCCCCTGGTGGACCATGAAGGCCTCACCCTTGGCGTCGTCGCCCTCGCGGAAGATGACCGTGCCGGGCGCGAACGTCCTGGTGGGCACTTCCCCGATCTGGCGGCTCATGGTCTCCCGTCTTCGGTGTAGAATGGCCAGCAGTGGGCATATGATACTGCGTCTGGCGGTGTTCGTCGCGACGGTCCTCACGACGGCTGCCGGGCTGCCCGCCGTCGCCCTGGCCCAGCGGCACATCTCGGTCCAGGAGGCGCTCCTCCGGGCCAAGCCCGCCACCGTCCTCGTGGTCGCCGAGGTGTCCTCCGAGGTCACGCTCGACTGCGGCAGCGGCCCGGTCAAGATCACGCCGCCGGTCTTCCGCGAGACCGGGACGGGCTGGTTCATCGACGCCGACGGCTGGCTCATGACGAACGGCCACGTCGTCCAGCCCGCGTACGAGCCGCCGCGGTGGCTCGCCAACCAGCAGGCCCAGCGCGCGGTCACCAGCGCCTGCCTGCCCCAGGTCCTGAAGAAGATGGGGCTGCAGCCGGGGGATCGGCCCGACGCGGAGGAGGCGGCCAAGCGGAGGCTGCTCGACAGCGTGCTGCCCACCGCCAAGGTGAACCTGAAGCCCGAGGTGTTCGTGGTCACCGCCAAGGGCCGGTTCAAGGCGGAGGTGAAGAAGTACAGCCCGCCGGTCAACGAGATGTCGGGCCGCGACCTGGCGCTGCTCAAGGTGCCGGGGGAGAACTATCCGGTGCTCGCGCTGGCCGACTCGAGGACGGTGCAGATCGGCGACCCGGTGCACATCATCGGCTTCCCGGGAGTGGTCCTCTCCCACGAGCTTCTGAACCAGTCGTCCATGGTCGAGGCGTCGATCACGAACGGGGCCGTCTCCGGCTTCAAGCAGGACCGGAACAACAACACGGTGATCCAGACCGACGCGTCCGCCGCGTGGGGCAACTCGGGCGGGCCGGTGGTGGACGACCGCGGCAACGTGGTGGGGCTGCTGACGTTCGTCTCGCTCGCGCCGGGACCGGAAGGCGGCATCGTCCAGGGCTTCAACTTCGTCATCCCGTCGGCCGCGGTCACCGACTTCGTCAAGGACACTCCGGTCAAGGTGAACGCGGGCAGCAAGTTCAATGACGCGTGGTACGCGGGTCTGCGGGCCCTCTTCACCGACGACGGCAAGACCGCGCTGCGCTACTTCGAGGAAGCCGATCGGCTGCATCCCAATCTGCCGGACGCGCGGCGGATGCTGGCCGAGGCCCGGGAGGCGGTGAAGAATCCGAAGCCGAAGCCGTTTCCGTGGTTCTGGGTCGCCCTCGGCGTGACGCTGGTGAGCGCGGGCGGCTTCGGGGGGCAGTGGCTGCATCGGTGGAGCAAGAACCGCTACCGGGTGCACCCCTCCGAGGTCGTGCGCCTGATCGAGGCCGGCAAGGAGCCGACCATCCTCGACGTGCGGCGGTCTGACATGTACGAGCAGCTGCCCCTCATGATCCGCGGCTCGGTGCGGGTGGCGCCCGAGGACCTCGCCGCCGGCATGGCCGGGCTCGACCTCGACAAGAACCGCCCCGTGATCGCCTACTGCAGCTGCCCCGACGAGGAGACCAGCGCCCGCGTGGCGAGGGACCTCCGCCGGATGGGCTTCAAGGACGTCAGGATCCTCAAGGGCGGCATCGGGGCCTGGACGAACGCGGGCCTGCCGATCGATACCCGCTCCGACCTCTCGCAGGTCGGCGTCGAGCTCTACAAGGCGCTGGCCAGCGGCAACGTCTAGCGCCGTCCGCGCCCCGCGCCGGTCGCCGCGGCGCGCGCGGCCACCGGCGCGCGATGCGACCACCGGCTCCACACCGGCGGTCCCGGCGGGTAGGGAGGGCCCGGTAAGAATTGCCGATCGCCGAGGCACGAGCGCGCTCATCATCCGCGGAAGCGCAGCCTGCGCGGCGCCGACTCGCTGGCAATCCGTTTGCACTTTCACACCCGCATGCGCATCGCTCACGTCGCTCCACTCTACGAGCGCGTGCCTCCCGCCCTCTACGGAGGTACGGAGCGCGTCGTCTCCCACCTGGTCGAGGAACAGGTGCGCCGCGGGCACGACGTCACGCTCTTCGCGAGCGGCGACTCGCGCACCGCGGCGTCGCTGGTGGCGCCGGTGCCGCGCGCGCTCCGGCTGGACGACGGCGTCGCCGATCCGCTCGCGCTTCACATGGTGGAGCTGTCGCAAGTATTCGAACGGGCCGAGGAGTTCGACCTCATCCATTGCCACGTGGACTATCTCGCGTTCGCGTTCTCCCGGCTGGTCCGGACGCCGACCGTGCACACCCTTCACGGCCGGCTCGACCTGCCGTACCTCCGGCCGCTGCTCGCCCACTTCGACGACGTGCCGCTGGTCTCGATCAGCGCGGCCCAGCGGCGCCCGGTGGAGGACCTGTCGCTCGCGTGGGCCGGCACCGTGCACCACGGCGTCCCGCTCGCGAACTATCCGCTCGGGCGGGGGGGCGGCGGCTACCTCGCGTTCCTGGGCCGCATCTCCCCCGAGAAGCGCCCCGATCTCGCGATCCGGGCCGCCCGCCGGGCCGGCATCCCGCTCCGCATCGCGGCCAAGGTGGACCGGGCGGACCGTGAGTACTTCGAGCGGGAGATCGAGCCGTTGCTGGACGATCCGCTCGTGGACTACATCGGCGAGATCGGCGACGCGGACAAGCCCGCATTCCTGGGGGACGCGGTGGCGCTCATCTTGCCCATCGACTGGCCCGAGCCGTTCGGCCTGGTGATGATCGAGGCCCTGGCGTACGGGACTCCGGTGATCGCGCGCCCGTGCGGATCGGTGCCGGAGCTGATCGTGCCCGGTCGCACCGGCTTCATCGCCGACACCGTGGACGAGCTGGCGCTGGCCGCCCGGAGCGTCGATCGGATCGACCGCGCCGCCTGCCGCCGCGAGGCGGAGGCGCGCTTCAGCGTCGAGCACATGGCGGACGGCTACGAGGCGGTGTACGAGCGCCTGGAGGCGGGAGCGCAGCTGGCCTGAGCGACTGTCTTGCGAGTCAAGTGGGGTGCCATGGCCGCCGGTCTCGGAGCATCGCGGTGAGGATGGTGAGGAGCTTGCGCATGGCGGCCGTGAGGGCGACCGTGCCGGGGCGTCGCGCGGCGACGAGGCGGCGGTGAAACGCGCGGATCGCGGGGTTGTGCTTGATGGCGGTCAGTGTCGCCATGTAGAGCACGCGGCGGATATGCCCGCGGCGGCCGGAGATCATGCGGCGCCGGCGGAAGGTGCGCTGTCGCGGGCGATCGGGGCCAGGCCAACGAGGGCGGCGATGCGGCGGAACAGTGGGCGGGGCGCCGAGCTCAGTCACGGTCTTCGGGGACCCGGAGGCGCACGGCCTCCCGCCCACCTTCACCCGCCCCAGCTCAATGCTGGGCCGGCTCTGAGAGATACAGGGAGACACCGGTGATGCTCGAGCGGGACGACGAGGACGGCGCGCGCGACCCCTACTACATCCGCGCCTCGCCCACCGGGGCCGATCTCAAGCGGCTGGTGGCGAAGTGCGACGACGCGTTTCTGGTCGCGGACCAGCACGGCGACCTTCCGGACCTGGCGGAGAGCGAGTTCGGTCTCTACGTGGACGGCACCCGCTTCCTGCGCAGCCTCGAGCTCACCGTGCACGGGCAGCGGCCCCTGAGCCTCAGCGCCGCCGTCTCCACCGACGGTCGTCACGTGGCGGCCGACCTCACCAATCCCGATCTCTGTCACGGCGAGATCGTGGTGCTGCGCGGCCGGACCCTGCGGCTGGCCCGGCGACTCGAGCTGACGCCGAGCGGGCTCGACCAGGTGCTGACCGTCGAGAGCTTCAACCCCGCGCCGCACGAGCTGGTGCTGATGTGGCACTACACCGCGGACTTCGCGGACGTCTTCGAGGTGCGGGGCATGATCCGGGAGCGGCGGGGCGAGCTCTATCCCCCCGACCTCGACAAGGCGCTCGCGCGTCTCGCCTACCGGGGACTCGACGGCACGCTGCGCGTCACCACCCTCGCCTTCACGCCGGCCCCCGAGAAGGTGGCCCCGGGGTTCGCGCGCCACCGGATCACCGTGCCGCCCGGCCAGGTCATCGAGCTGCGGCTGCGCATCACCGCCGACCAGGAGCCGGCACCGGACCGGCCGCGCCCGGTTCCGGCCTGGGTGCCGGACGGCGATCCCACTCCGTCGGCGGTGCAGGTGGCCAGCGGCAACGCGGGCTTCGACGGCTGGCTGGCCCGCTCCTGGGCGGACCTGCGCATGCTCGGCACCGCCACCGTGCACGGGCGCATCGCCTACGCGGGCATCCCCTGGTTCGTGGCCCCGTTCGGCCGCGACAGCATCATCACCGCGCTCCAGCACCTGCCGTTCGATCCGGACCTCGCGCGGGGCACGCTGCGGTTCCTCGCCGCCCACCAGGGCCGGGAGGAGGACGAGTTCACGGACCAGAGCCCGGGCAAGATCCTGCACGAGTTTCGCCGCGGCGAGATGGCGGCGTGCCGCGAGATCGTGTTCGTCCCCTATTACGGCTCGGTCGACTCGACGCCCCTGTTCCTCATGCTGGCCGCCGAGTACCTGCGCTGGACCAACGACCAGGCGCTGCTCGCGGAGCTGGCCCCCGCCATCGAGGCCGCGCTGGAGTGGATGGACCACGCCGAGTACCTCACCTACGCCTCCCGCTCCTCGCGGGGGCTCGTGAACCAGGGCTGGAAGGACTCGCACGACGCGATCATGCACGTGGACGGCGAGGGTGCGGCGGGGCCCATCGCGCTGGTCGAGGTGCAGGGCTACAAGTATGCGGCCCTCTGCGGGGTCGCGGCCATCGAGGACGCGCGGGGGCGACCGGAGGCCGCGGCGCAGCGCCGCGCGGCCGCGGCGACGCTTCGGCAGCGGTTCATGGCCGACTTCTGGATGCCGGACAAGCGCTTCTGCGCCCTCGCCCTCGACGGGGACGGGGCGCCGTGCGAGGTGGTCTCGTCCAACCCGGGGCATGCGCTCTGGACCGGCATCGTCCCGTTCGACCACGCGGCCCCGATGGTGGAGCGTTTCCTGAGCCCCGAGCTCTTCTCGGGGTGGGGCGTGCGCACGCTCGGCACCGGCGAGCGCCGCTACAACCCGATGAGCTACCACAACGGCTCGGTGTGGCCGCACGATACCGCGATCGCGGCCGCCGGCATCCGGCGCTACGGCTTCACCGACCAGTTCCTGACGCTCGTCACCGCGCTCTTCGAGGCGGCTCAGCACTGCGAGGGCCGGCGCCTGCCCGAGCTGTTCTGCGGCTTCCCGCGGGTGTCGGGGTACGGGGCGACTCCGTACCCGGTCGCCTGCTCGCCCCAGGCGTGGGCGGCGGGCGTGGCGTCGCAACTGCTCGCCGAGATGCTGGGGCTCGAGCCCGATGCGGCCGAGAACCGCCTCACCCTGACCCGACCGGTGCTGCCGCGATGGCTCCCGTGGCTCGAGGTGCGCGGGCTGCGCCTGGGCCGCTCGCGCTTCGACGTGCACGTCACCCGCGGACGCGAGGGCGCCGCGGTCGAGGTGCTGGACCGCCAGGGCGACGCGGAGCTGGTGGTGCGGGGATAGCCGGACGCGCGGCGGGCGCCGGGCTCCCGGGCCGTGCCCGGGGATCCGGCGCCCGCGCCTACGCGCGGCCGGCTAGGAGCAGCCGGTCGTGGTGCCGCAGGTGATGCACTTGAGACACGTGCCGTTGCGCACCATCGTGAACTGCCCGCACTCGCCGCACGGGTCGCCCTCGTAGCCCTTGAGCCGCGCCATCTCCGACTCGGTGAGGCTCCTGGCGGCCGGGCTCATCGGCACCGAAACCGGCGTGACCACCGCGCCGCTGCCGCCTCCGATGGGGGCGGCGGACCGGACCGCCGAGCCCTGCGGCGAGGCCCCGGGCGGCATTGCGGGCGGCTCCAGCCGGGCCGCCGGATTCGCGGCCGCGCTCGTCGCCACCGGGCCCTGGCCCGGCTTGGTCCCGATGGCGTCCGCGCGCAGGTCCTCGTCGGGCACGTGCGAGAGATCGGTCCGCCCGAGATAGGTGATGGCGAGCTCGCGGAACACGTAGTCGATCACCGAGGTCGACATCTTGATGCGGTCGTTGCCCTTGACCATCCCGTTGGGCTCGAAGCGCGTGAACACGAAGGCGTCCACGAACTCCTCGAGCGGCACCCCGTGCTGCAGTCCCAGCGAGATCGCGATCGCGAAGCAGTTCATCAGCGAGCGGAAGGCCGCGCCCTCCTTGTGCATGTCGAGGAAGATCTCGCCCACCGACCCGTCCTCGTACTCGCCGGTCCGCAGGTAGACCTTGTGCCCGCCCACCACCGCCTTCTGGGTGTAGCCCTTGCGGCGGTCCGGGAGGCGATGCCGCTCGCGCAGGTACTGGGTCACCACCCGCTCGGTCATCTTCTCGGCCACCGCCTCCACGTCGGCGGCCACCGCGCGCTCGTCGTCCTCGTCCGCGATGGAGTTGAGCGGCTGGGAGAGCTTGGACCCGTCGCGGTAGAGCGCCACCGCCTTCAGCATGCTCCGCCAGGCGAGGTCGTAGGCCCACTTCACGTCCTCGATGGTCGCGTCCTGCGGCATGTTGATGGTCTTGCTGATAGCCCCCGAGATGAAGGGCTGAGCGGCGGCCATCATGCGGATGTGCGCCTCGGTCGGGATGAAGCGCGTCCCCTTCTTGCCGCACCGGTTGGCGCAGTCGAAGACCGCGAGGTGCTCCGCCCGGAGGTGCGGCGCCCCCTCCACGGTCATGGTGCCGCAGCAGTAGTCGTTGGCCGCCTCGATCTCGGCGGCGCTGAAGCCGAGGGCCCGGAGCAGGTTGCCGTTCCACTCCGCGAGCTGGGCCTCGTTCAATCCCAGGTGCGAGGCGATGTAGCCGTCGCCCAGGGTCCACGCGTTGAACGCGAACGAGATGTCGAACGCGGTCTCCAGCGCGGCCTCCACCCGCCGCAGCCCGTCGTCGTCGAAGCCCTTGGCCCGGAGCGTCTCGTGATTGATCCCGGGCGCCCCGCGCAGCGTCTTGCGGCCCACGCAGTAGGCCACGATGTCCTCGATCTCGGCCGGGCGGTAGCCCAGCGTCTCGAGCGCCAGCGGCAGGCTCTGGTTGATGATCTTGAAGTAGCCGCCGCCGGCCAGCTTCTTGAACTTCACCAGCGCGAAGTCGGGCTCGATGCCGGTGGTGTCGCAGTCCATCACCAGGCCGATGGTCCCGGTGGGCGCCAGCACGGTGACCTGGGCGTTGCGATAGCCGAACTGCTCCCCGAGGCCGACCGCCCGGTCCCAGGTCTCGCGCGCCGCCTGCAGGAGCGGGGCAGGGCAGTGACCGGGGTCGATGCCATGGGGCGCGATGCTGAGCCCTTCGTACTCGGCGGTCGGCGCGCGGTAGGCCGCGCGGCGGTGGTTGCGCATGACCCGCAGCATGGCGGCCTGGTTGCGCGCGTAGCCCGGGAACGGGCCCAGGTCGCGCGCCATCTCCGCCGACGTCGCGTAGGCCTCGCCGCACATGATCGCGGTGATCGCGCCGCAGATCGCGGTGGCCTCGGGCGAATCGTACGGAATGCCCTTGCGCATGAGCACGGTGCCCATGTTGGCGTAGCCCAGGCCGAGGGTCCGGTAGTCCCAGCTCCGCTGGGCGATGGCCGGGCTCGGATAGGCGGCCATCAGCACGCTGATCTCCAGCACCGTGGTCCAGAGCCGGCAGGCGTGGCGAAAGCCCTCGACGTCGAACGAGCCGTCCTCGCGCAGGAACTTCACCAGGTTGATCGAGGCGAGGTTGCAGGCGGTGTCGTCGAGGAACATGTACTCCGAGCACGGATTGCTGCCGTTGATGCGCCCGTCCTCGGGGCAGGTGTGCCACTCGTTGATGGTGGTGTCGTACTGCACGCCCGGATCCGCGCAGGCCCAGGCCGCGTGCGCGATCTCGTCCCAGAGCTGCTCGGCGGGGACGAAGCCCGCGCTCTTGCCGTCGGTCCGGCGCCTCAGCTCCCACTGCCCGCGGCGGGCCAGCACGTCGAAGAACGCGTTGGGCACCCGCACGCTGTTGTTGGAGTTCTGGCCCGAGACCGTGTAGTAGGCCTCGCTGTCCCAGTCGGTGTCGTATTCCGGGAAGTCGAGCTCGCGCACGCCCTGGCCGGCGAGCTGCAGCACGCGCTGGATGTAGCCCTCCGGGACCATCGCGGCGCGCGCCTCGCGCACCGCGGAGCGGAGCGCGGGATTCTTGCGCGGGTCGGCCTCGAGCCCGGCGGGGGTCCGGGCCGCGCTCAGCACCGCCTGCAGCCGCCGCTTGGTGAGCCGCGAGCCGGCCACCAGCGCGGCCACCTTCTGCTCCTCCACCACCTTCCAGCGGATGAACTGAAGGATGTCGGGGTGGTCGAGGTCGAGGATCACCATCTTGGCCGCCCGCCGGGTGGTGCCGCCCGACTTGATCGCCCCCGCCGCCCGGTCGCCGATGCGCAGGAACGACATGAGCCCGGAGGAGCGGCCGCCGCCCGAGAGAGGCTCGTTCTCGCCGCGCAGGTTCGAGAAGTTGGTCCCGCTGCCCGAGCCGTACTTGAAGATGCGGGCCTCGCGGGTCCAGAGGTCCATGATGCCGCCCTCGTTGACGAGGTCGTCGGCCACCGACTGGATGAAGCAGTTGTGGACGATCACGTTGTTGGAGAGGTACTGGCCGCTCTCGGTCTGGATGTCGTAGACCGGCTGCACCCCCACGCACTCCACCCGCACCACCGTCTCCTCCCGGATCGCGCCCACCCGCTTGCCCGCGAACTGGTCGGAGCAGGCCACGTCGAGACGCTGGCGCTTGTCGTCGGAGACGAAGCCGATGAGCTCCCGGAAGCGGGCGCGGGACTCCGGGTGCGCGATCGACACCACGAACGGAGTCCGGCGGCTCTCGCGGGTCTCGGCCCCGCGCCCCAGCCGCGCGTAGATCCCGAGATTCAGCAGCAGGGCCTGCACGCCGTGGGCGAGGGCGGCCGACGTGGTGGTCAGCGTGATCTCGGCCAGCCGCGCCCAGTAGCTCCGCAGCTCGACGACGCCCTGGGCCTGGAAGAGCGCCCGCAGATAGGCCGCCTGGGCCCCGCGGCCCGCCCGGAGGATCCCCGCGGGCACCGCGTGATCGGCGCTCGAGCGGAGCAGGCCGTAGGCCTCGACGAAGGGCCGCAGGCGCGCGCCGGACAGCCGGATCCGGTGGATGTCGAGGCCCGGCGTGCGGGTCTCCAGCGAGCGGACGTGATAGTGCACGCCCTCGAACACCCGGTGCACCCGGTCGAGGACGAAGTCGAGCTCGTCCTTGTCGATGGTGGTGAGCTCGAGCGCCAGGCTGTCGCCGTCCTGTCCGTCCTGGCCCACGAAGCCGTCGGCCTGCAGCCAGCCCACCAGCGCCGCCTCGTCGACGCGGGCGTCTTCCGATCCGCGGCGGACCTCGGTGCGCGTGGACAGGCAGAGGGCCGCGCCCGGCTCGATCTCGTCGACCCGGCGCCAGGCGCCCACCCCGTTCACGATCGCCCACACCAGGTGATCGCCGGTGGCCTCGATGGCCACGCCGCTCCGCAGCTCGATCCGGAAGACCGCCTTCTCGCCGTTGTCCTTCACCGCGACCACGCGCGTGGTGGCGGCGCCCCCGTCTCGCCCGTCGAAGACCTCGAGGCCGACCAGCCCCCGCGTGACGATCTCCCCGATCGGCATCGGCCCCTCGGGCGTGGAGATCAGGGCGTGATACGGCTGGCAGGCGTGGGGCTGGGGCCGCTCGTAGGCCGAGCTGGCGCGCGTCAGGACGCCGGTATCGGGATCGACGTAGAAGTGCCCCTGCGCGGGCCCGGTGAGCCCGTAGGCGTAGTGAAGGCCCGTGTTGAACCACTGCGGAGAGTTGGGGGCCGCGACCTGGGCCGCCAGCATGTGGCAGACCTCGTCGTAGAAGGCCCGCGCATCGGCGGGCGTGTCGAAGTAGCCGTACTTCTCGCCCCAGTGCATCCAGCAGCCGGCCAGCCGATGGAAGACCTGCCGCGCGTCCCGCTCGCCGCCCAGGACCGGTCGCCCTTCGCGGTCCAGCAGCGGCTTGCCGTCCGGCGCATACTGCGGCACCCCCGACTTCCGGAAGTACTTCTGAGCCAGGATGTCGGTCGCCACCGCCGACCATCCGGCCGGCACCGCGATACCTTCCTGGCGGAACACCGTCGACCCGTCGGGATTCTTGATCTCGGAGACCCGCTGCTCGAACTGGATCCCCGCGTACGGACTCTGGCCTTCCCTGGTGAACCGACGGGCGATTCTCATGCTCTCCTCCTCAGGAACGCGGGCCGAACTTCCCGGCCTGTGCTCGATTGACGACTGCGAACGGCGTCAGACAGAAAATGCGGGTGTGCGTGACGCTGGCGCGTCTGGACTCGGAAAGGGCCGCTGTGAACGACTGTTCATATATCTAGTGTCCCGTTGAAAGCGGACCCCAACATATTGCGCACCTCGAAGCGCTGTCAACTAAAAAAGACCCGCAATTCCTGCACGCATCGCGTCAGCCGCCCGACCCCGCGCAACAGAAGCGAAGTGAGGGGGAGGCCGGTGCGGAGGAGGACCGTGCAAGCAGCCGAGCGGAGCGAGTCAGGCGGGGCGCAGGAGGTGAATCGCCACGAGCGCGGGCTCAGCCCGCGCAATCCGAAGTCCGAAAGGGGAGGCCTCGGCGGGGCCTGCTAGGGCCCCCGCCGGGAATCAATACGGCGCCGGCCCCCTGATCATGTTGTCGCGGCGCTGCAGATAACCGTTCCGCACCGCGCTGTACAGGTCGACCGTGGTCTCCTCGAAGCCCTGGTAGAGGTCCAGGTTGAGGGAGCGGTCGTTGATGGTGTTGCCGATCTTCATCCCGAGCCGGGTCCAGATGAACGGCAGCACGTAGCTGAGCGGGTCCATCGCCCCGTCGACCGCGGTGCCGATGCCGTCCCGTACGGTGAGCGGCGGCATGAACGGCAGCACCAGGAAGGGTCCGGGATTGACGCCCCAGATGCCGAGGGTCTGACCGAAGTCGGCCCGGGTCTTCTGCAGGCCGAACTCCTGCTTGGCGATGTCGAAGAGGCCGCCGATGCCCAGCGTGCTGTTGATCAGGAAGCGCCCGACCTCGGCGCCCGCGCCCTTGGGCCGCCACTGCAGGAGGTTGTTGACCACCCGCTGGACCACCAGCAGGTTGTCGAATCCGCTGTCGATCATCTGCTGCAGCCGGTCGGGCACTACGAAGTTGTAGCCCTTGGCCACCGGCTTCAGCACGTACTTGTCCATGTTGTAGTTGAACGTGAACATCTTCTCGTTGAACGGCTCCCAGGGATCGTACTCCTCGAGGATCCCTTCGGAGGCGTCCGGCTGGCTCGCGGCGCTCCGCGCCTGCGCGAGCAGCGGGCCGGCGGGCAGGCTCGCCGCCTGGCTCACCATCAGCGGCGCCAGCGAGGCGACCATGAACGAGGGCTGCCGCTCGCGCTCCACGAGCTCGAACGAGGCCGGCCTGAACGCCACGCTCGCGGCCATGACCTGCTCGCCCGCGTGCGGCTCGATCGCCGTCCCGGTGGCCTGACGATCGGGCGCGAGGGCGGTGGAGACGGGATTCGCGGGATCGGTGGTGTCGACGGGAGCGCTGGTCGCCGCGAGCAGCGACTGGCTCGCGGTGCCGCCACCGGAGAGCGTCCCGCAGCCTCCGAGGGCCAGCCCGAGCCCCATCATCAGCAGTGCTGCGTGCCGCAGAGCAAATCCCAAGCGCACCGTCGCTCTCCCTCCCGGGACTCGATTGGTGTGGCTGACCTGCCCGCCGCACGTGGCCGACGCGGCCAGCGCACCACAGGAAAGAGACGGGGTGCCGGAACGCATCTGGCCCGAGCATAGGGTATCGAGCGACGTTCCTTCAAGCACTTTCCCTTCGATAGCGGCCTGGCCGGCTCCCCCACCTATAGCCGTCGTTGACAGACGACGAGCGACCGGCTTCAATGCGGGGCGCGGCGGCAGGATTCCAGCGGGACGAGGCGAGAAAGGCGGGGCGCATGATCGAGATGACGCTGGAGATGGCGGAGCGCGCGGTCCGTGCGGCGCGGGAGAAGGCCCGGGCGCTCGGGACCCCCATGACGATCACGGTGGTCGACGAGGCGGGACGGCTGGTGCTCTGCTCGCGCGGGGACGGGACCGGGTTCTTCACGCCCGAGACCTCCCGGGCCAAGGCCATGGCCGCGGCCGCCTTCCGCATGTCGACCGCCGATCTCGCGGAGCGGGTCCAGAAGGGCGGGCCCTTCTGGACCCACGTCGGCAGCGCCGTCCCCGGCCAGCTGTTGCCGAGTCACGGCGCGGTGCCGATCGTGGTGGGCGGTCGGGTCATCGGCGCGATCGGCTGCGGCGGGGGTACCGGCGAGCAGGACCAGGAGTGCGCCGCCGCGGGCGCCGCGGCGCTGGCCTGAGCGCGCGGGGACTAGATCGTCACCAGGGCGTCCAGGATCGTCACGCCCTCGCCGCGCCGGCCCACCAGCACCGGATTGAGGTCGATCTCGCGCACGGAGCCGGCGAGGCTCCGCGCGGCCTCGCCGAGCCGGGTGAGCAGCGCCATCGCCGCGGGCAGGTCGAGCGGGGGGCTGCCGCGTAGACCGTCCCAGAGGGGGCGGATCCGCAGCGCGCGCAGCGCGTCCTGGGCCGCGAGCGCGTCGATCGGCGGCCGCAGCAGCCGGAAGTCACGCAGCACCTCGATGAGCACGCCGCCCGAGCCCACCAGCACCACCGGACCGAACACCGGATCCACCTTCACGCCGAGCGCCAGCTCGAGCGCGCCCCGGGCGTGGCGCTGGATCACGAATCCGTCGATCGCCACGCCCGGGGCCCGGGCCGACACGTCGGCGGTGACGCGACGGCAGGCCTCGGCGACGGCGGCGCGGTCCGGCAGGCCGAGCGCGACGCCTCCCACGTCGGACTTGTGGGGCAGCCCGGCCGCGCACACCTTGAGGACCACCGGGTAGCCGACCTGGTCCGCCGCGTCGGGCGCGGCGGAGGCGGCGCTGACGAAGACGGTGTCGACCAGCGGCAGCCCGTAGGGCGCGAGGAGCTGCTGGCTCTCCCATTCGTTGAGCGTGCCGGCTCCGCGTCCCCGCGGTCGCGCCGGCGCGGGCGGGGGCGGCGGTGGCGTCGCGGTGGTGCGCGCCAGCCAGCGCGCGCGCCGGTTGCTCACCCGGGCCAGACAGGCGAGCGAGCGCAGCGCCACGCTCGGGTCCTCGAACGCGAGCACCTGCGCGGCCCGGAACGCGTCCACCACCGGCCGCTGGGGGCAGCTCACCGCGACCACCTTGCCGGTGCCGCGGACCACCGAGGCCACGTCCCCGACCAGACGGCCGAGATCGGCGGCGGCGCCCAGCAGCGCGATCTGGAACACGATCGCGTCGACGCCGGGGTCGGCCTCCAGCACCGGCAGGATGCGGGCCAGCATGCCGGGATCGGTGAGCATCTGCGCGGTGAGATCGACCGGGTTCGCCGCGGCCGCGAAGTCGGGCAGCGCGGCGCGCAGGATCGCGGTGGTCTCGACGCTGAACTCGGCGGGCACCAGCCCCAGGTCCGCGCAGAGGTCCACCGACAGCACGCCGAGGCCGCCCGAGTTGGAGAGGATCGCGACCCGCGACCCCGCCGCGCGGTAGTGCAGGAAGGCCTGGGGCAGGGCGAGCAGCCCGGCGGGATCGGCGCAGCGGATCGCGCCCCAGTCGTCGAACACCGCGTCGTAGACCGCGTCCTCGCCCGCGAGCGCGCCGGTGTGCGAGGAGGCGGCGCGGCGGCCGGCCGCGCTCCGGCCCGACTTCAGCACGAACACCGGCACCCCGCGTCGGTGCGCGCGCGCCAGCGCCTCGCGCAGCCGCGCCGCGTCCTTCACGTCCTCGAGATACAGGCAGGCCACGCGCGTCTCCGGATCCTCCACGACCTCGGCGAGGATCTCGGCCGCCTGCACGTCCGCCTCGTTGCCGGTGCTCACCCAGTAGTTCAGGCCGAGGCCCGCCGCGCGCGCCATCTCGTAGAGCATGCCCGCCATCGCGCCGCTCTGGCTCACCATCGCGATGGGGCCGATCGCGAGGTCGGCGTCGAGGAAAGGGGAGGCGAAGGTCGCCACGAGCCGCGAGGGCAGGTGGGCGACGCCCTGGCAGTTGGGGCCGATGATGCGCAGCCCGCTGCGCGCGGCGAGGGCGCCCAGCCGCGCCTGCGCGGCGCGGCCGGCCTCGCCCACCTCGGCGAAGCCGCTGCTGAAGACGATGGCGGCCTGCACGCCCCTGGCCGCCGCGGCCTCGAGCGCCTCCTCCACGCGCTCCGCCGGCACCACCACCACCGCGAGGTCCACCGGATCGGGGATCGCGGCGAGCGAGGGAAAGGCGGGCAGGCCCTGCACGGTGGCGCGCGCGGGGTTCACCGGATAGACGCGCCCCGCGTAGCCGTGACGGAGCAGGAACGCGAGCGGGCGGCCGCCGATCTTGACCGGGTCGTCGGAGGCGCCCACCACCGCGATGGCGCGAGGCCGGAACACCGCGCGGAGCCCGCTCACGGGCCGGAGTATAGCGTGTATGATCGAGCGCGAGCATGGCGCGCTGGGATCGCCGATACGCACTCGTCGCCGGGCTGAGCCTCGCGGTCGTGATCGGTCTCGCGCTGGGCCTCGCGTCCGAGGTCGGCCGGCCCTATCCCGGCTTCTTCTTCGCCATCGACTACCACGTGGTGCCCGCGGAGCCGGCCGCGCGCGCGGCCGGCCTGCGCTGGGGCGACCGGCTCGTGGCGGTCGACGGCGGCTCGCCGATTCAATTGATGGCGCGGGTGCGGGCGGCCACCGGCCCGCTCCGCTACGAGATCGAGCGCGACGGGCGCCGCTTCGCGATCGACCTCGCGCCGGCGCCGGTCACGTGGGCCACGCTGCTGGGTCACTTCGGCGGGTACTTCCTGATCTCCCTCGTGATGCTCGCGGTGGGCGTGGCGGTGTACCGGCAGAATCCGCTCGCCGCGCCCAACCGCCGCTTCCTCCTGTACATGTGCCTGTGGGCGGTGTCGAACGTGGCGGTGCCCGACGCCACCCTGAGCCCCGACAAGTACGGCGCGGGGCTGGTGGGCTTCGTCCCCACGCTCCTCTCGGTCCACGGCTGGGTCCTGTTCCTGACCTATCCGGTGAACCCCACGCGCGAGGCGTGGCTCGAGCGCCACCGGATCATTCCCGCGCTCTACCGCGGCGCCATCGCGCTGGGGGTGGCCCTCTCGGCCCTGTTCGGGGCGGTCTACCTGCTCTCCCCGGAGCGGCTCGCCACCGGCTGGCTCTACCCCGGCGCGCTCGCGCTGCAGCTCACGCTCGCCGCGCTGTCGTTCCCGATCAAGATCGCGGCCCTGCTCGACACCCGGCGCCGCGCGGTCTCGCCGCTGGTGAACCAGCAGACCGGCGTGCTGCTGCTCGGCATCGGCCTCGGCCTCGGGTGCTGGCTCACCCTCATGCTGGGGCCGCTGTCGTTCCTCTACGAGGGGCCGGTGGACCCGCAGGTAGGCTCGGCGCTCGTGCTGCTCTACCCGGCCGCGATCGCCTACGCCACCGTGCGCTACCGCCTGTTCGACGCCACCGTGGTGATCCGCCGCTCGGTCATCTACACCGGGCTGGCCGGGCTGATCACCGGGGCCTACGCCTTGCTGCTCGCGGTCGCCAACGCGCTCCTGGCCCAGGCCGATCTCACCCGCTCGCCGTGGTTCTCGGCCGGCTTCATGTTCCTGGTCGCGCTGCTCTTCAACCCGCTGCGGGAGCGGGTGCGCCGGGCGGTGGACCGCACCTTCTTCCGCGAGCGGTCCGACTACGTCCGGGCCATGCGGGCGCTGGCCCGCTCGATGTCGAGCCTGCTCGACCTGGACGAGATCACCCGGCGGCTCACCACCACCATCGAGTCGTCGATGCACGTGCGCTCGGCGCGCCTCCTGGTGGACGGCCTGCCCACCGCGATCCTGGGGGCCCTCGAGGTGGCGCCCGGCGCGCTCTCGCGCTACCAGCTCGCGGCCGACCCGCGCTTCGCTCCCGCCGGGGGCGCCGCGCTCGAGGCCTACCAGGCCCTCGGCGCGGAGGTGGTGGTGCCGCTCCGCTTCCAGGCGCGCCTGCGCGGGCTGCTGGTGCTGGGCGGCAAGCGCTCCGACGCCGCCTACACCGGCGAGGACCTCGAGATGCTGGAGGCGCTCGCGGACCAGGCCGCGGTGGCGGTGGCCAACGCGGAAGCGCACCGTCAGGTGCTCGACTACGCCCAGCAGCTCGAGCGCAGCCTCCTCATCCGCGGCAGCCTGGCCAAGTTCGTGCCGCGCCGGGTGCGCCAGCTCATCGAGGAGTCGCCGGAGGCGCCCTCGCTCGACAAGCGCGAGACCGACGTGAGCGTGCTCTTCGCCGACATCAGCGGCTACACGCGGCTGTCCGCGCGTCTGGCCCCCGACGACCTCGCCGCGCTGGTGGAGCGCTACTTCGGCGCCTTCCTCGACGAGATCGTCAAGCACGGCGGCGACGTCAACGAGACCGCGGGCGACGGGCTGATGGTGATCTTCCACGAGCCCGACCACGCCCGCGCCGCGGTGGACGCCGCGCGCGCGATCCACCGGCGCGCGGCGGAGATCGGGGCCGAGCTGGCCGGGCGCTTCGACCCGCTCGCGATGCACGTGGGCGTCAACACCGGGCCCGCCCTGCTCGGCGCGACCAAGATCGAGGGCAGCGCGGGGACCCGCTGGACCTACACCGCCTCCGGCATGACCACGAACATCGCGGCGCGGCTGGCCGCCCAGGCCGGGGACGGCGAGATCGTGCTCAGCGAGGCGACCCGCGCGCGGCTCGACGGGGCGCTGCCCCTCGAGGACCTGGGCGTCCGCGAGCTGAAGAACGTGGAGGCGCCGATGCGCCTCTACCGGCTGCGCGCGGACCCGACCGCGTGACGCGCGCCTCCACGCGCCCGCGCCGGCGCGCCGGCTAGCGCGAGATCGTCAGCCGCTCCCGCCCGTAGTGGTCCTCGTCGACCCAGGGCTTGCCCTCCGCGAAGCGGCTCGACCGGAACGGCGTGAGGTCCACGGTGCGGGGCTGGCCCTCGAGGATCCACTCGGCCAGGCACCGGCCGATGGCCGGCGAGGTCTTGAACGAGGTGCCCGAGTCGCCCAGCATCACGAAGAGGCCCTCGACGGACGGGATGCGGTCGATGATGGGACGCCCGTCCGGGCTCATCATGATCACGCCCGCCCAGCCGCCCCGCATGGTGGAGTCGGCGAAGAGCGGCAGGCGATGGCTCAACCGCTCGCGGCAGAGCGCCACGTAGCCCTCGTCCACGCCCTCGTGCAGCTTGTCGGGCTCGCCGGCGTAGGCGGCCCCCAGCTCGACCCCGATCAAGGTGAGGGCCCCGTCCACCGGGCGGATCCACGCCTTCTGCCCGGCGTCGATCACCACCGGGTGCTTGCGGGTGAGCGCGGGCGGCCAGCGGAAGAGCGACACCTGGATGCGGAAGGGCTGCAGGCCGAAGTCGAGCCCGAGCGGATCGAGCAGGGGCTGGCCCCAGGCCCCCGGCACCAGCACCACCACCGGAGCCTGCACGCGGCCCCGCGTGGTCTCCACGCCGGTGACCCGTCCGCGCTCGGTGAGGACGCGGGTGACCTCGCAGTTCGTCTCCACCGCGACGCCCAGGCGCTGGGCGGCGGCCGCGAACGCGAAGGCGGTCGCGTTCGGGTCGGCGTAGCCCGAGCCGGGCTCGTAGGCGGCGGCGCCGATGTCGTCGGTGCGCAGCTCGGGGAAGAGCGCGCGCGCCTCGTCGGGAGAGACTTCCCGCGTCTCCACGCCGAGCCGCTGCTGGCGCGCCACGTTGCGCCGGAGCGCCGCTTCGTACCCGGGCGGGACCAGCTGGAGGAAGCCGGGCGCCTCGAAGCCGCAGTCGCCACCCACCACGTTGGCGAAGTCGCGGAAGATCGCCAGGCTCTCGAGCGCCAGGCGCGACTCGTGCTCGTTGGTGTAGTGCATGCGCACGAGGGCGCCCGACTTGCCGGTGGCGCCCGCGGCGAGGTGACGCCGCTCGAGCAGCCGCACGTTCCGGGCCCCCATCCGGGCGAGGTGGAAGGCGGTGCTGGTGCCGTTGGCTCCGCCCCCGACGATCACGATGTCCGCGGTGGTGTTCATGGGCTGGATTCTGGCACGTCCCCCGGGCCTTTGCCACCCGATGGGTGCCCGTGATGCCTCAGAAGTAGGTGTTACCGAGCGCCGGGATCGGTGCCTCAAAATAGTGTTACCCACGGGCGGCCTCCTGCCGTAGGGCGCGAGTATCGGCGAGCGTCCAGAGCACGTCCA
>Ga0070741_10002931_pt1 | contig 44031 bp, 23 predicted proteins | sample Coa_R1_4_FD_66440 | JGI IMG/M metagenome (GOLD analysis project Ga0070741, IMG submission 66440) | Surface soil microbial communities from Centralia Pennsylvania, which are recovering from an underground coalmine fire - Coalmine... | ecosystem: Environmental > Terrestrial > Soil > Unclassified ... | reverse complement strand
TACTCGATGGCGAACAATGCCGGCTGCGCATAGGCGGTCTGATCCAGCAGCTTCTCTGCGGCGCCGTAGAGCACTTCCAGCAGAGGGGTTTCCAGGTGAGGCCGCAGCAGCCGGTCGCACTCTTCCAGCGCGGCGCGGAACAGCGGTTGCGACTGGTACAACTCTCGTCCCATGCCTGCGTACTGCGTGCCCTGCCCGGTGAAGAGAAATACCGGCTTGACGCCTTCCCGCTCGATGATCCTTTTTCCTGTGGGTCCGGCGGCAAGCTTCCCGCGTAGGTCCTGCAGCGAACCGGCGGTGAAAAAGATGCGGTGCTCGAAGTGAGCCCGTCCGGCGTTGGCGGTATAGCAGATGTCCGCGAGCGATTCACCGGTGCGATCGAGATAGGCGCTGAAATTCCCGGCTACTGCCTTCAGTATTTTTTCGCTGCGCGCCGACAAAGTCAGAATATGCGCCGGACGCTCTACGCCGCTCTGCCGCCGCGCGGTTTCAGGCGCCTCTTGCAAAACAACGTGCGCATTAGTGCCGCTGAAGCCGAACGAACTGATTCCCGCGAAACGGTTTCGCCCTTCCTGCCTGGGCCACGGACGCCGCCGCACCGGAATCTCGACCGGCATTCCCCCCCACTGGATGTGCGGGTTCATTTCGCGGAAATGCAGGTGCGGTGGAATTTCGCCGTGCCGCAGACACAACAGGGTCTTGATGAGCCCCGCCACGCCGGCAGCTGCCTCCAGGTGGCCGACATTGGTTTTGGCCGACCCGATTACCAGCGGATTTTCGGGGGTCCGGCCTTCGCCCAGCACCGCCGCGAGTGCGTGCGCTTCGATGGGATCGCCCAGCGAGGTTCCGGTGCCGTGGGTTTCGACATAGTCGATCTGCCGCGGCGCGACGTGCGCGTTTGCCAGGGCCTCGCGGATGACCGCCTGTTGCGCGCTGCCATTGGGAACGGTCAGTCCGCCGCTGTGGCCGTCCTGATTGATCGCCGATCCGCGGATCAACCCTAGGACGTGGTCGCCGTCGCTTACGGCGTCTGACAAGCGCTTCAGCACAACGATCCCGCAACCCTCGCCGCGCACGAATCCATCGGCTCGCGAGTCGAAGGCCTTACAGCGGCCATCGGGAGCCATCATGTGCGACCGGGAAAACGACATCGTCATCTGCGGCGACAGCACTATATTGACTCCGCCGCTAAGCGCGGTGCGGCATTCTCCCGCGCGTAGCGAAAGGCATGCCAGGTGGACCGCTACCAGCGAGGACGAACACGCGGTATCCACCATCAAGTTGGGGCCCCGCAATCCCAACACGTAGGAAATGCGCCCGCCGGCAACGCTGCGGGCGATGCCGGATGCATAATACGCATCGAAAACGGAGAAATCCGTTGCGTGATGGAACAGCTCCGCATATTCGGAGCCGGTCATTCCCAGATAAATGCCGGTCCGCTGCTTGCCCAGCGCCTGCGGACTGTATCCGGCGTTCTCGATCGCTTCCCAAGCTACCTCCAGCAGCAGACGCTGCTGCGGGTCCATGCAACGGGCTTCCCGCGGTGCGATGCCGAAGAAGTCGGCATCGAACAGGTCCACCTGGTCCAGAAGCCCGGCCCATCGGGTAGCTATTTTGGCGGGCGCATCCGGGTTGGCATCGTAATACTCGGCAGCCTTCCAGCGGGAATCCGGTATATCGATGACCGCGTCGATTCCATCCGAGAGCAAGCGCCAAAACGCATCCGGGTCTTTGGCGCCGGGGAACCGGCAGCCTATGCCCACCACGGCGATGGGCTCGGTGCGGTCCCGCTCGGCTGCCTCGACGCGCCGCTGCATCTCCTCGACCGCCAGCAGGGCCTGCTTGAGCGGCGACAGGTTCGGGAAACGGGCCGAAGTGGGATCCGACGGCGTCACAACGATGCCAGCCTCGCGCGCAATAGCGCCTCTACTTCGGCGTCCTCCAGATCCTCGATCTCTCCGGCACGTCTGGCCATGGCATCTTTCGCCTCATTGGCTTCCGCGCCATCGGCGGTCAACTGTAAGACCTCCTGGGCCAGATACCCGGCGATCGCCTCCGTAGTCGGATGATCGAATACCAGGGTAGCCGGAAGCGGCTTATCGAGATGGAGGGCACGGGCGATCCGGTCTCGCAGTTCGATCGCCATCAATGAATCGAGCCCGAGGTCTATGAGCCGCCGCCGGCGCGAGACATCGGCCGTCGAACTCATGCCCAGCAACTCCGCCACATTCCGGCGCACCAGTTCCAGCAGTTTGTCCTGCTGAGCCGCTGCCGGTGCCTGGAGCAACCGCGCCAGATGGTCGTCCGCGGGATTCTCCTCCGCGGCTACAGACCGCTGTATGGGCATCGCCACCCGATGCGGGTGATCGACCGGTACCGGTAGCATGCCCTGCCGCGGAACCTGCGCGATGATGACATGCTGCCCGAGCACGAGCGCAGGCGATCCCGCCTCGGGATTTGCCTGGGACCGTTCGAAACCGGCAGCGGCCAAAGCCTCGAGCCATTCTCCGGCACTCAAAAGCGGATGGTGTTTGCGCGAATCGGCGAACGTCTGCCAGCCTTCGATCAGGCCGGTAGTGATGTCATACCAGGACAGATAGGTTGTCGCTTCGCAAAGCACGAGAATTCCGCCCGGTGCCAGCAGAGATCGCACATGGCGCAGAGTGGCGGCAATATCGCGGGTGGCATGCAGGACGTTGGTTGCCACCACGATATCGAAGCTTCCCGGGAGGTAACCCTGTTCGTCGCCAGACCGCTCAACGTCGAAAATCCCATAGCGCACGAAAGGATACGCTGCAAACTTCCGGGCGGCCCGATCCAGAAACAACTGCGACACGTCGGTGAAGGTGTAGGCTGCCCCCGTGCGATTGAGCGCCGGCAGCACCGCCGCGGACGTAGCGCCCGTACCGGCGCCGATTTCGAGCACTTCTAGCCGTCGGGCCGGACGCAACCGCACCATGCCTTCGACAGCCGCCCGGGCAATGGCACTGAAATACTGCGAGAGCGGAGCACGTTCGTACAGATCCTCGGCGCGGCTGAAATCGCCGCCGGGAAATAGTGTCTCAAGCGGGCTGAGCCTGCCTGTCAAAATCGGCAGCAACCGTTCGCCGCACCAAATTACGTAGTCGAGGAAACTGCGATCTGCGCCGGCAATCCGCTGCCCGTCCATAACCAGGGCGGCGGTGTCAGCTGCGGCGAGCGGCCGCAACGCCACGAACTCATCCCCTTCCTGCCGTAACAGTCCGGCGGCGGCGGTGCGCGCCAGCCATCGGCCGATCAGCTTCAAATACCCGTCCGATATCGACGCTTGCCGGATGAGCGACTGTGGCGTGTGCCGTTCTCCGCAGCGGGCGAATACGCCCAGACCGCGGAATGCCTCGACTGTGTATGCCAGCGTAAGAGCGTCGAACACGCGCCATTGTTCCGCGTAGGCATCGATCCGCAGATCGATTCCGCACTGGCGGCTTTGCCGGGCGGCCGCTTCCCGCACCGAATCCCATGCGTCCGTTTCGTAAGCCGCGGTTTCCGGTTCCGCCTCGATCCAGTGGCGGTGGCGTTCGAACGGATAGGTCGGCAGCGCTACTTTTTGGCGCTCGTAGGGCTTGTCAAAGCCTGTCCAGTCGATATCGGCTCCGGCCACGTACAACTGTGCCAGACTTTCCGTCATCTCGGCCCAGTCCAGGCGTTTTTGGCGCGCGGACGGGCCGATCTCGAGCAAGACCTGGTTCTTCTTTTCGGCCAGAGTTTTCAGCGCGGCGCGGAATCCGCCCCGGGCCCGCGGAGGTTGGGACCAGTATTCCGGCTTCACCGCTTCGCCCGTCATAATGGCCACCTGCGGTTGGTTATATCGAATGTCGGCTGCCACGCGGCCAAAGGTGGACGCTGCGGCGGCCATCGCCCCATTGCTCTCAACCGTCTGCATCAGTCTGCCTCGGGCGGCGATCATTTGCAGGCCATCCGCAAGGCTCCAGACTCCGGCGATGGTTGCCGCGGCGTACTCGCCGGAGCCTTCACCCAACACGGCGGCCGGTCGAATACCCCAGCTCATCCACAATTGGGCCATCGCATATTCCAGCGCGAACAGCGCGGGTTGCGCATACGCCGGCTGATGGAGCAGGTGCCTTTCGTCGCCGTACATAACGGCGATTAACCCGGACTCCAGGTGCGGCCGGATCAGTTCGGCGCATTGTTCGAGCGCGCTGCGGAAGACCGGCTGGCTCTGGTACAGCCCGCGCCCCATGTCCGCAGAGAAAGCTTCTTCTCCGGAAAACACGAACACGATTTCGGGCGACGCCTCGCTGTCGCCGGTGGCCAGGGGCCCGCCCGCCAGAGCGGACAACATCTCTTCCCGCGAAGCCGCCGCGTACACGGCACGATGGTTGAAGTGCGCGCGTCCTCCATTAGCTGTCGCGCACAAATCGGGCAGCGGCTCCGAACCCCGTTCCAGCCGTGTCGTGTACAGACGCGTCAACTGCTGGAGCGCGCCGGCGCTGCGGGCCGAAAGCGCGAGAACGTGCAACGGGCGATCGGCTTCCGGTGCCGCATAAATCGCCGCCGGCGCTTCTTCGACGATCACGTGAGCGTTGGTGCCGCTGAAGCCGAACGAGCTGACGCCGGCGAAGCGCCGGCGCGGGCCATGCGGCCAGGCCACCGGATCTGCGGGAATCAGCACGGGAACGTCACCCCAGTGGATCTGCGGATTGAGGGCGTGAAAGTGCAGGTGCGCGGGAATGACGCCGTGCTGGAGCGACAAAATCACCTTGATCAGGCCGGCAACGCCGGCCGCCGCTTCCAGATGGCCCAAGTTGGTTTTCACCGAACCGAGCACCAGGCGCTCGTCCGCCGTACGGCCTTCGCCGAGCGCCGCCGCCAACGCGTGCGCCTCGATCGGATCGCCCAGCGACGTTCCGGTGCCGTGCGCCTCCAGGTAGCCGATCTGGCGGGGTTCGAGGCCGGCATTCGTCAATGCCTGCCGGATGACGGCTCGCTGTGCCGATCCATTGGGCACCGTGAGGCCGCCGCTGCGGCCATCCTGATTCACAGCGGAGCCTCGCACCAGGGCCAGAATGCGGTCCCTGTCCCGGAGCGCATCCGACAGGCGCTTCAGCACCACCATCCCGCAGCCTTCCCCGCGCACATAGCCGTCGGCGGCGGCATCGAATGTCTTGCACTTGCCATCGGCCGCCATCATGCGCGCTTTGGAAAAGTTGATGTTGACCTCGGGAGAGAGAATCAGGTTGACGCCGCCGGCCAGCGCCAGGCTGCATTCCCCCGCGCGCAGGCTGTTGCAGGCCAGGTGCACCGCCACCAGCGAGCCGGAGCAGGCCGTATCCACAACCATGCTCGGACCTTCCAGGCCCAGCGTGTACGAAATCCGTCCGGCGGCCGTGCTGAAGTTATTCCCGGTGCTCGAATAGATGTCGATCTCGGCGGTGCGGGCGAAAACCCGCCGCGCGTAGTCGCTGTTGCTCAGCGCCAGAAACACTCCCGTTGCGCTGCCGCCCAATTTCGCCGGACTCTGCCCGGCATTCTCTAGCGCTTCCCATGTCACTTCGAGCGCGATTCTATGCTGCGGATCGAGACTGGCAGCTTCGCGCGGCGAGATGCCGAAAAAGGCTGCGTCAAAGCCGGCCACATCCTGCAGGAAGGCGGCGTGCCGGGTATACATCTTCCCGGGTGCTGTGGGGTCGGGATCGTAATAGCGCTGGATGGGCCAACGGTCGGGCGGCACTTCGGAAACCGCGTCCACGCGCCGCTCCAGCAGGTCCCAGAATGAATCCGGATCCACAGCGCCACCCGGAAATCGCAGACCCAGGCCGACCACTGCGATAGGTTCCGTCCGGCTGCTTTCGAGACGCTGCAGCCGCTCTTTCAGGCTGCGGATCTCGTACAACGCCCGTTTTGCCGGCGAGAGCGCGTCTTGTGGGAGTTGCCCGGTGCTCACAGCGTCGTCTCCAGTTCCAGGGCCAGTGCGCGCTCGGCTTCTTCCTCCGTGAGCGCCTCTACACTTTTCAGAAGACGATCGCCACTGCTGTCGGCTTTGGCGGCTTCGGCGGGCAGAAGGAAGCCGGCCAGTGCAGCCAGGGTCGGATAATCGAACAGGAGCGTCGCCGGGAGCGGCGTTTTCAATGCCGCCGCCAGACGGTTGCGGAATTCCACGGCCATCAGGGAATCGAGCCCCAAGCTCAGCAGCGGCTGCCGCTCGTCGACATGCTGCGAAGCGCTCAGGCCCACGATTCGCTGTACCTGCTCCCGCAGGTAGCCAACCAGCACGGCTCGCTGGTTTGCTGCCGGGGCACGCTTCAGCCGTTCGGCAATGTCGTCTTCCACCGGAGCGGCTGGCGATGCCCGCTGTAATCCGATCAGATCGGCGTCCGCAATTATCACCTGCGGCAGGCCGAGGCCGGCCGCCAGTTCGAACGAGGCAAGGCAGGCTTGAGGCGTCATCGTCCGGATACTTTGCAGGACGCGGCGGATGCCTTTCGCTTCCACCCGGGCGGCCATTCCCGTCTCAGCCCATGCGCCCCAGTTCACGCTCAAGCCGGGGAGCCCCCGGGCGCGGCGGTAGTGTGCCAGAGTGTCGAGGAAGCGGTTAGCGGCGGCATAGCTTCCTTGCCCAGGCGAACCGAAGACGGAGGCTACCGAGGAAAACAGGACGAAGAAATCGAGTTCTTCGTGACTCGTGAGCTGGTGAAGATTCCATGCGCCCGCGACTTTCGGCGCCAGGACGCGTTCGAAGCGCTCCATCGTCTGTTGCACCAGCGGCCCGTCGTCCAGTACGCCGGCCGAGTGGATGATGCCGGCGAGCGGCGGGAGACTGCTCTTCACATCCCGCAGTAGAGTTTCGACCTGGTTCCGCTGCGACACATCGACTTGACGGACCTCGACGCGGGCACCTGCTTGGCGCAATTGCTGGAGCGGCGCCAACGCCTGCTCCGAAGGCGCACTCCTCCCAACCAGCACGAGATTACGCGCGCCGCGGGCGACAAGCCAGTGAGCCATCTGTAAGCCCAGACCGCCCAGGCCGCCGGTGATCAGGTAGGATGCATCCGCCGATATACGCATCCCGCTCTGCCGGTGACGCAGTACGATCTTTCCCATGTGCCGGGCTTGCGCCATGTGCCGAAATGCGGCGGCCGCATCCTCGAATGCAAAGACGCGCTTGGGCAGCGGCCGCAGCGAGGCGTTTTCCACGGCATGCCTGATTTCCGCCAGATGCGACCGGATCAGTTCCGGCTCCTGGTTCAACTGGTTCGCCAGGTCGACGACGGTATACCGGAGATGCCGGCCCAGGGCGGCGACCTGCTGGTTCGTCCAGATGTCAGTCTTGCCGATTTCGATGAAATGGCCGCCGCGTGCCAGCGTTGCCAAGCCGGCCGGAATCATATCCCCCGCAAGCGAGTTCAGGACAATGTCCACACCCGCGCCGGCTGTCCGTCCGAGGATATCCGCCGCGAAGTTACTGCTGCGGGAGTCCATGACGTGCGCAATTCCGAGGCTGTGCAGGTACTGGCGCTTCTCCTCGCTTCCCGCGGTGGCAAAAATCTCGGCCCCGGCGCGCTGGGCTATTTGCACGGCAGCCAGCCCTACTCCCCCGGTGGCCGCGTGAATCAGGACACGGTTGCCGGGCGCGATCCGGGCAACGTGTACCAGGCAATGCCAGGCCGTCAGAAATGCGTTCGGCAGCGTCACGGCCGATTCGGCATCCAGGCCGGCCGGGACTTTGAAGACGAAGGCCGCGGGCGTAGTAATGTAATCGGCAAAACTCCCCCACGCGATTCCGGCGACGAAGTCTCCCGTTTGCAACTGGCTGACGCCTTCTCCCAGGCGGGTCACGCGGCCGCAGAACTCCAACCCGAGTGGACCGGGATCGCCGGGATAGAGGCCGAGCACATTGAGCACGTCGCGGAAATTGAGCGCGCTGGTCTCGACGGCCACTTCGATTTCGCCCAGGCCCGGCGCCGGCGTCTCGGCCATCCGCGCAATCGCAATGTTGTCGATACATCCACGAGCAGGGATCTCCAGCCGGCGCGGCACGGCCTCTTCCGCGCGCACCGATTCCAGGCTTGGTGTGTAGCGCTCGCCGCCGCGGAATGCCACTTCGCTCGCGCCATCCCCGCGGAGGATATTCTCTGCAAGCATATCGACGTCGAGCGGGCCGGAATCGAGGTCGATCGAGGCGCACTCGATCTCCGGATGCTCGAGCGCCAGGGAGCGAGCCAGGCCCCACTCCGGGGCGTGCGCGACGCCTTCGCACCGATCCGATTCGACCACGGGGACGGCGCCTTGCGTCACGACGACGATCCGTGTCGGAGCCGGAACCGGCCGGTGCGCTATGGATTGGAGAATGTCGAGCAGCGCGGCGCAGCCGTTATTCCGGACCTCCGCTTCCACGCCGGCCAGCAATATGATATCCGCCCGCGCTTCGCTCTCCGGCAGCGGACCGGCGGATAGGACGAGGGCCCCGGCGCCCCGCGCCCGCAGTGCATCCGCCAGCTTCGCGGCGGTTTGCGGCGCATCGCCGGCAATCACCCAGCGACGCCGCTGTCCTTCATTCTTCCCGGCAGGCAGCGGAGCCGGACTCCAGCGAATGCGGTGAATATGCCGGTGTGCCGTTGCCCGGCGTGGCGCCCTGAGTTGTAAGCCGCGAATCTCCGCCACCGGTTCGCCGGCTTCGTCGCGGACGTCGATGTCGGCCGCCAGGGTTTCGGAATCGGCTGGCTTGCGCAAGCGGGCATGGGCCCAGACCGAACTGCCGGCCGGGCGCAGGACGCGAAGCTGCTCTATGCCGAAAGGAAGCCAACAACGTTCCCCGCCCTCCTGCGCCGCGGCAAGTACGATTTGCAGGCAGCCGTCAAGAAGCGCCGGATGAAAAAGGTAATGCTCGCACGATAACGTGGCGTCCAGATGCAGATGCGCGAGCGCTTCGCCCTGGTCCGCCCACAACTCCGCAATACGGCGGAACGCAGGGCCGAACTCCAGCCCGTGCCCGCTCCATTTCCTGTAGAACTCTTGCGGCAAAACCGGGCGGCCGGGAGGATGCGGAAGCTTGGCTTCTGCCGTGTCCGCATTGTCAACGCGTACGCGGCCCTGCGCGTGCAATTTCCAGTCGTTCTCCTGCAAGCTGAAGGCGCGGAAGTTTTCCTCGTCGAAAACGACCTGTACCGTGCGGGTGTCCTGTGTGGACAACACAAGAGGCTCGCTGATCACCAATTCCTGGATGGCACGAGCGCCTGATCCTGCCGTATCGGCTGCCGCCTGGAGGATCATCTCCATCCAGGCAGTCGCCGGCATCAGAATCGCCCGACCGATTTTATGGTCGGCCAGGTATGGCACTCGATCGAGGCTGATCTCCGCTTCGTAGACCGCGCCGGTGAGGGACGGGGAGCGGAGCCGTTTGCCCGCGAACGGGTTAGCCCGACCGGCGGAGACGTAGCTTTTCGGTGTAGTTTTCTCGATCCAATATCGCTGCCGTTGGTAAGGGTAGGCCGGCAGATCGGACACAGGGGCTTTTTGAGGGTATACGGTCTTCCAATCGATCGGCTGTCCCTGCACATAGAGCGTGCCCAGAGACTGCAGTAGCGCGGCCCGCTGCTCGCCGCCGCAGCGCAGAGACGTGGTGACATGGCCCGCCGCACCTGCGGCGCTCAGGATCTCAGCCAATGCCGGCGCCAGGACCGGGTGCGGGCCGATTTCCAGGAACGTCGAAAAACCCTTTGCCAACGCTTGCGCGGCGGTGCCGGCGAACTGAACAGGCCTCCGTATGTTGGCCGCCCAGTAGGCGGTATCGAACTCGTGGCCTTCGGCGAGACGGCCCAGCGTAGTGGAAAAAATCGGAATAGCGGCGGCGTGAGTCTTCACTTCGCCGAGGCTTGCGGCAAAGTCACATGAAAGCGGTTCCATCTGCCGGCTGTGAAACGCATAATCCACCTCGAGCGACCGGCAATGCGTGCCACGGCCACGCCACGCCGCGACCAGAGCTTCGATGGATGCCCGCTCTCCGGAAATGACGGTTGAGGCCGGACTGTTTACGGCCGCGATGGAAACAGCGCCATCGAGGCGCGCAAGTTCGGCAGCCACTTTTTCGGCCGGCAACTGTACGGCTGCCATCATTCCCATGCCGGTGGCACGATCCATGATGCGGCCGCGCTCGATCACCAACCGCACGGCCTCGTCCAGATCGAGCACGCCGGCGATGTGGGCGGCGGCCACTTCTCCCACACTGTGGCCGATGATCGCGGCCGGCGCGATGCCCCACGACTGCCACAAGCGCGCCAGCGCGACCTCGACCGCAAAGATCGCGGGTTGCGCGATCGCGGTACGGGAGAGTTGCGTTTCCGGTTCCGGAGCCGCAAGGTGATCGATCAGGCTCCAGCCGGCGCGCTGCCGGATCAGGCGGTCGCACTCTTCAATCGCGGCGCGGAACGCGGGTTCGGAGGCGATCAGCTGCGTGCCCATCCCGGCCCATTGCGAACCTTGCCCGGAACAGGCGAACACGATGCTGTCGCCTACGTAGGCGGCCCGGCCGGAGGCGATTGCCGCTCCCCGCCGTCCGTCCAGAAAGTCCTGCAGGCGGCTCCGCAATGCTTCGCGGGAATCGCCAATGATGGCCAATCGCTCTTCGTAATGGCTGCGGCGCAATGCGGCGTTGTGGCACAGATCGTAGGCGGGAATCGCCGCGGCCGGGCCATGGTCATCCAGAAAGTCGCGGTAGCGAGCGGCGAACTCGTGCAAGGCCTCAGCATTGCGCGCCGATATTGCGAGCAGCATGGGTACAGGCTCGGACGGCCGCGCCGGCGGCTCAGGCAGACGGGGTGCTTCTTCCAGAACGACGTGCGCATTGGTGCCGCTGAAGCCGAACGAACTGACGCCCGCAAAACGCGGCTTCCCGCGGCGCGTCCAGGGCTGGGCCTCGAGTGGGAGACGAAACCGGGATCCTTCGAGCGCAATATGCGGATTCAGCCGCTCGAAATGCAGATTGGGAGGGATTTCGCCCTTACGCAGCGCCAGCACGACCTTAATCAGGCCCGCCACCCCCGCGGCTGCCTCCAGGTGGCCGATATTAGTTTTCACCGCTCCCAGGAAGCACGGCTCCGCCTGCACGCCGGGCTGATCCAAAACCTGCGCCAGCGCCTCGATCTCGATCGGGTCGCCCAGCGAGGTGCCGGTTCCGTGTGTCTCCACGTAGGTGATGTCCGCGGGCGAAATGCGGGCATTCGCCAGAGCGGCCCGGACCACCTCCTGCTGAGCCAGGCCGTTTGGTGCGGTCAGGACATTGGTGCGGCCATCCTGGTTGACTGCCGTCCCCCGAATAACGGCTAGGACACGGTTCCCGTCCGCCAGCGCTTCGGTCAGGCGCTTGACCACGACGATGCCACAACCTTCACCTGCCACAAAGCCGTCGGCACGCGCATCGAAGGTCTTACAGCGGCCATTCGGCGACAGCATGCCCAGCTTGGCGACGGACATCAGATGCTCGGGCCCCAAGTGCAGGCTGACGCCGCCGGCGATAGCCATGCGGCTCACGCCAGTGCGCAGGCTCTCGCACGCCAGGTGGATGGCCACCAGCGAAGAAGAGCACGCGGTATCGACTGAGACGCTTGGACCCCGAAGGTCGAGCAGGTAAGATATGCGGCCGGAAGCGATGCTATGCGATTTGCCGGTGCAGGTATGGGCGCCGATCGCATCTCTATCCTCACTCAGGAAACGCGAATAATCCGAGTTGCAGATGGCCGTAAATACGCCCGTCCGGCTGCCGGCCAGCCTGTCCGGAGCCATGCCGCTGTCCCAGAGCGCCTCCCAGACCACTTCGAGCAGTAGCCGCTGCTGCGGATCCATGCTGCTGGCCTCTCTGGGTGCGATGCCGAACAAGACTGGATCGAACAATTCCGGCGAGGGTAGAAAGCCGCCCCAGCGCGTGTTCATCCTGCCGGCGCGCTGCGGGTCGGGATCATATAACTGTTCGGCGCTCCACCGCTCGGCTGGGACCTCGGCAATCGCATCCCGGCCCGCGTACAACAGCCGCCAGTAATCCTCGGGCGACTGCACGCCGCCGGGAAAACGGCAGCCGATACCAATCACTGCGATGGGTTCGGCCAAGAGCATCTCCGATTCCGGACGCTCCTGACGCAGACGCTGAATGGCCAGGGCCATGTGCGCGGAGGAGAGACAGGGGTGGTTGCCGACGCTCACCGGCCCGCCTCCGCCTTTGCGAGGAGTGCCTGGACGGCATCTTCTTCCGTGACGGCCGACACGTCCCACGGCGCGGAGGGTGTTGCGGCCGGGAGCGGAGTCACAGACACGGTTTCGGACTCGGGCTCGTTCTCCTGCATCGGCACGCCCATGCGGCGAGCGATCTCCCCGCCGAGCGCCTGAATCGTCGGATAGTTGAAAACAGCCGTTGCCGGCAGCCGGATCGACGAGGCGGACGCCAGGCGGCGGACGAATTCCAGGCTCATCAGAGAATCCATGCCCAACGTACCCACAGGCTTCTGAATGTCGATGCGGGAAGCAGGCAGTTTCACGATCAGGGCGAGTTGCTCGGTCAAAAACGTTGCTAGCGTGGTGCGCCGTTGGCGTACGGAAGCGAGCGCGAGCAGGCGCTCTCGCAGGCCGGGTTCAGGCGCTGCCGGCGCATTCTTTTTCACTGGCGCCGTAAGTTCCAGGAACGGTTTGGATGAAAGATCATTGCCCTGAGCCGCAGCAAAAGTCTCCCACGAGATGGCTGCGATCATCAGGCTGGGAGAGGAGCGCGTTATCGCCCGCCCCAGGCCGTCGAGCGCCATTTCACCGGCCAGCGGCCGGATTCCCTGCCGCTCGTAGGCGCGTACACCGCCGCCGGCAACTTCGCCGCGAGCGAGCCCGATGTTGGCCCATGGTCCCCATCCGAGGCTGAGCGCAGGCAGACCCTGCGCCCGGCGGTAACCGGCAAAAGCATCGAGAAACGCGTTTCCCGCCGCGTAAGCCCCTAGCCCAGGTTGGCTGATAACCGCGGCCAGCGACGAGAACATCAGGAAGAAATCGAGTGGGAGATCGCGCGTGGCGACATGCAAATTCCAGGCCCCGGCCATTTTCGCCGCCAGCAGTCGCCGGAAGTCCTCTTCGCTGCTATCCCGTAACAGGATTGCCGTGGAAGTCGCAGCCAGATGACAGACGCCTCGCAGCGGAGGCATGTTCTCGCGGATATTCGCGATTGCCGCCGTTACCTGTGCGTGGTCGGCGATATCGGCGGCGATAAACCGCACCGTCGCGCCGGCCGGCAGCATGCTCTCCAGTGCCGCGCGGGTCTCGGCAGTGGCGGGCCGGCGCGCTACCAGGGCGATGTGGCGCGCGCCGCGTTCGATCATCCAACGCGCCACCAACGGTCCTATGCCACCGGTTGCGCCGGTAATCAGGTACGTGGCATCGGGCGCGAGCGTGGGCACGGCCGCCGGCACCTCGGGGCTGCGCTGGTATCGTGGTGTCAGGCAAGCGGAACCTCGCAGAGCGATCAGATCTTCCCGCGGATCGGCGCACACCAGGCTAGCGAGCGAGCGGAGTTCTTCTACGGAAGCTCCACCGATGTCCACGTTGCTGCATAGGAGTTCGGGATGTTCCTGAGCTGCTACGCGGCTCAAACCCCAGAGCGGACCCTGCGCAAAGCCGGTTTGTGAGCCGGGGCCGGCGGTATCCGCTGTGACGAGCCACAGTCGCGGCATGTGCGCGGGATTCCATCGCACCAGCGCCTGGATCACGCGGACCGCGGAGAAGCAGCCCGTCTGTTGTGCTTGCCAGATTTCGGAGAGATCTGACTCCTGACCCGCCCCCTCGAGACCCCACGCGTGAATCACACCGGCGATCGGGCCGTTTGCAGCCGCGGCACACGCGGAAAGAAGGCGGTCCATGTCCTCGGGACGTTCTGGATTTACTTCGTACTCGAAGGGCGCCTTGATCCGGAAACCGCCGCTGCGGCGAACACGCGCACACGACTGGCCCCGGCTCGCCAGTTCAGAAACCAGGTGGTCGCAGATGGCAGTGTCCCCGTCGAGCAAAATCCAGAACGCGGCGGAGACACTTTCTTTCTGCCACGAAGACACAGATGCGGGAATCCAATGCAGTTCGTAGATGTGCTCCGCCGCACTGGCCGCCACAGCGGGGTTGGACAAAAATGACGATGCTCTGGAAGCTGTCTCCGGCCAATACCGCTCGCGCTGAAACGGGTAATTGGGCAGGGACACGCAGCGGCCCCAAGGAAATACGCGTGCGAAGTCCAGCGGATACCCGACAGCGTAAAGGCGGCCTAAAGCCGTGAGCATCTCGGTACGCTCATCCCGTTCGCGCCGTAAGGAAGCGATTACCACAGCCTCGTGGCCGCCCTCCTGAATCGTTTCCTCGACTGGCGACATAAGCACCGGATGCGGTCCAATTTCGATGAATGTATTGAAGCCGTCCGTTATCAGGTGTTCGATAGTGGAGGCAAACAGAACCGGCTGCCGCAGATTCCGGCCCCAGTGCTGGGCATCCAAATCCGTGCCTTTTTCGATCCGGCCGGTAGTGGTCGAGTAGAGCGGAATGGCGCCGGCCCGCGGTTGGATATCGCGCGCTGCCTCGGCCATCTCGCGAACGAGCGGCTCCATCTGCGGAGAGTGGGAGGCAACGTCCACGTTGATACGGCGGCAGTATATCTGACGGCTCGTAAGCTCTGCCAGCAACTCCTCGATGGCTGCAGTGTCGCCGGCCAGCACTGTGCTGGAAGGACTGTTGAAGGCTGCCACGGAAATGCGGCCAGAATGGTGGCCTGCGATTTCCGAAGCATCCTGCGCATTCAGGGCGGTCAATGCCATCAAACCTTTGCCGCTGGTGCTCCGCATGAGGCGGCTGCGGTGACAAATGACCGCGGCGCCGTCTTCCAGGGTCAACATGCCCGCCACTACGGCCGCTGCGACTTCGCCCATGCTGTGGCCGGCCACCGCTTCCGGCTCGACTCCACAGGCGCGCCACATTTCAGCCAGGGATACCAGAAACGCAAAAAGGATGGGCTGTATGGTATCAATCTCCTGCAAACATGCCCCGCCATCGTTTTGCGTCAACCGCTCGATGACGCTCCAGCGGGCAACGCGCTCGATGGCGGCGTCGCACGTCTCCATCGCATTCCGAAACACCGGCTCGTCGCGCAGTAGACTTCTTCCCATGCCGAGCCATTGACCGCCCTGTCCCGGAAAGAGGAACGCCACCTTGCGTGGCTGCGAGCCGCGCTTGCCCGTAGTAATGTTCTCGCCATTGGCTGCATCCAGCCAATCTGTCAACTTCCGTGCGGCTTCGCCGGCGTCGCGGGCCGTAAGCGCCAGCCGATAGTCGTGATGCGTGCGGCGTAGCGCTGCGGTGTAGCAGATGTCGGATAACGGATTGGAGCCGAGTTCTTGGGTGCCCAGCCGATCGCGCCAGTTCTGAGCCAATTCGCGGAGCGCGCTCGGAGACTGCGCGGAGAGAGTCAGGAGTTGCGCTCGCGTGTCGGATTGAGCCGTTTCCGATCGGGCCGGCGCCGCTTCGAGGACCAGCATGGAGTTAGTGCCAGCGATTCCGATGCTGTGCACCACGGCAAGCGCCGCGAATCCATTGCTGGGCCAGGGTACCGATTCTGTAGCGATTTTAACGGGAAGGTCCTGCCAAGGGACGTCCGGGTTCGGTTCGCGAAAATGGAGACTGGCGGGAATGGTCCGATGCTTCATCGCGAGAGCAACTTTGATGAGGCCGGCCAAGCCGGCGACAGATTCCGTGTGACCGATATTGGTTTTTACCGAGCCGATGAAGCAAGGCCGGCTGCGCGGTTCGGAAGCCAGCACCGCGCCGATGGCGCCGATTTCCACTGGATCACCCGTACGGGTGCCTGTTCCGTGGGCTTCCACGTAATCGACCTGTGCGGCGGAAACGCCGGCGTTGCGAAGCGCCGCCCGCATCACCTGCTGCTGCGCCGGAGCACTCGGCGTTACTAGAAACCCACTCGACCGCCCGCAACTGTTCACAGCCGTGCCGCGGATCAGCGCATGGATCGGATCGCCGTCGCTAAGGGCACGAGACAGCGGTTTGAGCACTATGGCTGCGGCCCCTTCACTGCGCACGTACCCATCGGCAGAAGCGTCGCCGAATTTGCAGCGGCCGTCCGCCGATAACATGCCTGCCGATGAGTAGGCCAGTGTGATATCGGGGCTGAGTATTGCATTGGTGGCTCCCACCAGCGCCATTTCACACTCACCGGACCACAGGCTCTGACAGGCTAGGTGCGCCGCCACCAGCGACGATGAGCACCCCGTATCCAATGTCAGGTTCGGTCCGCGCAGATCGAAAAAGTATGCCAAGCGTCCCGAAGCCGCATAGCGTCCCGTGCCGGTCGTAGAGTAGAAACCAGGCTCGGATGAAGCCATGCGTATGCATGTCTCAAAGTCGGTGTTCCATAAGCCAACAAATACGCCAGTCTGACTCCCGGCAACCCGGGACCGGACCTGGCCGGCACTTTCGAGCGCCTCCCAGGCGACTTCGAGCAGCAGGCGCTGTTGGGGGTCAAGCAACTCGGCTTCACGCGGTGAGATACCAAAGAACTCTGCGTCTACCTGATCCGGGTTTTCGAGAAAACCGCCGCGTCGTGATGCAAGCCGGCAGGCGTGCGGAGAATCCAAAGCGTAAAGCGCATCCAGATCAGCGAAACGACCTCCAGGATAATCGCGGACGGTTTCCACACCTTCATCCAGCACCCGCCAGAACGATTCCAGATCAGGAACACCAGCGAATCGGCAGCCCATACCAATGATCGCTATCGGCTCGCGATTCGATCGATGCCCGGTAATGCTGTTTGGCGCTCCGATGATCTTTGTCATGCATTTTTTCCAGAACAGAAGCCAGAGGCTGAGATCGTCAGTTCATCCACCACTGAGTTCGTCAGCCAATAACTGTGTCAAGCGGGGACGAACGGCATTCAAGAAGAAGTGCTTGCCGGGCAAGATTTGCATACGGAAGGTCGATTTCGTTTGATGACGCCACGCTGTCAGAGAATCAGCGGGAACAGTGGCATCCTGATCTCCACCAAAGGCCGAGATAGGGCAATCAAGCGCCGGCTTCGGAATATATCGATAAGTTTCCACCAGGGCGAAATCAGCGCGCAGACCAGGCAAAATCAAACTACGCAGGTCGGGATCCTGGAACACCTGCTGGGGAACTGACTCATACCTCGTATGGACCTCACTCAGGAATTCCATGTCGTCTAAGTCATGAACAGCCGGGTAAGGCCATGGCAGTTGGGGTGCGTGACTGGCAGACACGTATAAGTGTTTAGGCATGCGCAGGCCGGCGCGCCGAACAGCGTTCGCCGCCTCGAAAGCGATCAACGCTCCGAGGCTGTGCCCGAAGAACACGTAGGGCCGCTCAAGCCATGGGGTAAGGGCGGCGACAAGAGGCGGCACAAGTGCGGAAACGGTTTTAAAGGGTGGTTCACGGATCCGGCTCTCCCGACCGGGAATTTGTAAACAACAGATCTCGATATCTGTTGCCGGCCAGGCCCACCATTCCCGAAAGGCGGAGACACCCACACCAGCGTAGGGAAAGCAGAACATCCGTAACCGAGGCTCTGTCCTGGCGACGGGACAGACAATCCAAGGGTCGAGTCGTGATCCGATATCCATCCGCAGCCCAACTCGGAAAGCAACCTGAAGTCCATAGCGCAGCCAGTGTCTACACGGAGATAAGAGGTGCACGCATTCGATAGTTTAGGAGGTTGTTCCCATTTTTTGGTCGTTTGGTCAGCAATTGAAGTTTCGTCCCATCTTCTTGGACCGTCGAGCGCTTCTTTGAATGCAAATCCCATATTTGCCATTGCTAAACAGCTCAGCGTCTTTATGGAAGGATGCTTGCTGAACGACACAGGCCAGGATATATGGCTGCTGCAATGGGTGAGGTGCAGTAGCGGACACACTGCAAAGAATGCACATTCAAAACGCTGGCGAACTCCTAATCTATCTCCGCCAACTCGGTATCCGTGTCTCAGCCGAAGGAGATCGCCTGGTGTGCAGTGCGCCGAAAGGGGTCCTTACCTCGGAGCTGAGGGCGGAATTGGTCCGGCATAAGTCGGAGGTTCTGCAATTCCTCCGCTGTGCGGTTCCACAAGCCTCACTGCTACCGGACATTCAACGAATCCTCGACCGCACGGAACTGCCCGTATCTGCCGGTCAGCAGCGCCTTTGGTTTCTCGACCAATTTCAACCGCACAGCTGCGCTTACAACATATTCTTTGCTCTCGAATTGAGCGGCGAACTACACTCCGCTGCGCTGGAAGCAAGTCTCCGTGAGATCGTTAGCCGTCATGAAGTTCTACGCTGCCGCGTGGCAAATCTCGACGGAGTGCCTAAAGCTCTACCATACACGGGTTGCGTATGGGAACTGCACAGAACAGATCTGCGGCACGTGGAGACCTCCAAGCGGGATGATTGGGCAACGCAATTCGCGAAGCAGGAGGCACAACAACCGTTTGATCTTGCCGGCGGGCCGCTGTTTCGCGCTCGTCTGCTCGAATTCAGCGATCAGTACCACGTGTTGCTATTGAGCCTGCACCACATTGCGGCGGACGGCTGGTCACTCGGAATACTGGTTCAAGAACTCGCCGAACTGTATACGGCATTTCGTGAAGACCGCCCTTCTCCCTTGCCCACGCCTGTACTGCAGTATGCCGATTTTGCCCAATGGCAAGCGCAGCAGCTACAATCCGAGCCGATCCGAGATCAGCTCCGCTATTGGCGCAAGCAATTGCAGCCATCTCTGCCCGTGGTCGAATTGCCCGCTGACCGGCCGCGACCTCCGCTCCCAAGTTTCCGCGGTGCACGCCGGCGGTTCACGCTGCCGAAAGAACTGGCGGACTCCGTACGCGAGTTAGCCGTCGAAGAAGAGGCGACCCCGTTCATTGTGCTGCTGAGCGCCTTCTACCTGCTACTTAACCGCTACACGCATCAGGAAGATCTGGTCGTGGGTTCGGCTGTCGCCGGCCGCAGCAGGCCGGAATGGGAAAGCCTGATCGGGCTGTTCATCAATAATCTCGCCCTGCGAACCAGCCTTGCCGGAGATCCTACTGTCCGCCAACTGATCGCGCGGGTTCGTGACACTTCGCTCAATGCATTCGCCAATCAGGATATTCCTTTCGATCAGCTCGTGGCGGCGCTGCATTTGGATCGCAGCATCAATCGTTCCCCGGCGTTCGACGTGATGTTCATTCTGCAGAATTTTCCCGTGCGTCCATTCAATCTTCCCGGCCTTTCGATCCGGCCACTGCACATCGATGCAGGAACCGCGAGGTTCGACCTCACCATCGAGGCAAGCGAGGACGAGGGAGGCTCGATGCAGTTGTATTTCGAATACAGTACCGACCTTTTCGACGACAGCACCATCGAGCAGCTTGCCCGCCATTACATCCGACTCCTGAAGGGAATCGTTGCCGGCCCTCTGCGGATTATCTCCGAGATACCAATGTTCGGCCCGGAAGAACTTCGTGATCTGCAACTGGCAAACGAGCGCACTCGTGTTTGGTACCCACGGGATGCGTGTATTCACGAGTTGTTCGAGACCCAAGCAGCGCGGACACCCGATCGCATCGCTGTGATCTGCGGATCCGACGAGATCACCTATGCGGAGTTGAACCGGCGCTCCAGTAGTCTTGCGAGTCAGCTGCGCGGACTTGGGGTCGGCCCGGACGTGCTTGTCGGCATTTGTCTCCAGCGTTCCATTGACATGGTGACCGCTGTTCTCGGCGTGCTCAAGGCTGGCGGCGCTTATGTACCCATGGATCCCCATTTTCCGCGGGAACGCCTGGCGTTCATGGCACGAGATGCATCAGTCCGGGTTCTTTTAACCGACGAAGCATCCCGTGTAAGAGTGCCTGTAACGGACGCAACAGTATTGTCGCTTAATGGCAACCGTGCCGACATGGACGGCCATAGCGATTCCTGCCCCACCGCTAAAGCGGCCGCGGATAACCTGGCTTATGTGATCTACACCTCCGGCTCCACGGGTTCGCCGAAAGGGGTTCAGATCACACACCGGTCCGTTGTGAATTTTCTGGAATCAATGCGGCGGCAGCCTGGCTTAAATGAGGACGATTGCCTGCTCGCGGTGACGACCTTATCGTTTGACATTGCGGCGTTGGAAATATATCTTCCACTGATCGCCGGCGCCCGGGTGGTCCTCGCTTCCCGCTCGACGGCATCAGATGGTAGGGCACTCGCCCGATTGATCGATGATGCGAACGTGACCATTATGCAGGCTACGCCCGCAACCTGGCGTATGCTGCTGGACGCCGGTTGGGTCGGGAAAAGTGATTTGCGGATCTTGTGCGGCGGTGAAGCTATGCCGCGGGAACTGGCAAACCGGCTGCTGCCCAATTGCGCCGTACTCTGGAATCTTTACGGGCCGACGGAAACCACCATCTGGTCCACGCTGTACAGAGTTGCAGAAGGCGAAGATCCGGTGCCCATCGGAACCCCGATCGCCAACACAACCGTCTACGTCCTGGATGATCATGGTCAGCCCGTTCCTTCCGGAGTCTCTGGCGAACTCCATATCGGTGGAGACGGTCTGGCGCGAGGATACCTGAATCGTCCGGAATTGACTGGCGAAAAGTTCGTCCCGCATCCGTTCGCCTCGGGGGAACGACTATATCGTACCGGCGATTTGGCGCGCTTTCTGGCTGATGGCACGCTGCAGTTTCTCGGACGTCTCGATCACCAGGTGAAGATCCGTGGTTTCCGGGTCGAACTCGGTGAAATCGAGAATGCGCTGAAACATTGTCCAGGTTTGTCGGACGCTGTCGTTACGTTACGTGAAGATGTGCCGGGCGATCGACGTCTGGTGGCATACGTAATTCCGAGAACAGCCGTAGAACTGTCGCCCGATACGCTGCGGACCGAACTTCTCAAGACTCTCCCGGATTTCATGGTTCCGTCCGCCTTTGTCGTACAGCAGTCTTTTCCTTTGACTCCGAACCGCAAGATGGACCGGCGTGCACTGCCACGCCCTGAACTGCGAAGTCTTCCGGTAACACCCTGCACGTTGCCCAAGAGTGAAACCGAGAAGTGCATCGCCGGCATCTGGAAAGACCTCTTGCACTGCGAGCGGGTGGGGATTCACGACAATTTCTTTGACTTGGGGGGACACTCCTTGCTCCTGGTGCAGCTGCAGAGCCGCCTCCGGCATCGATTCGGGCAGGAGATTCCAATGTTGGAACTGTTCCAAAAACCCACCATTGCATTGATGGCAGAACTACTCGCTGCTGTGGCTGTGGACAACTCTCGCTTCCATGGCGAATACGATCCTGTCCGGGGCGAGACGACCCATGCCTGAGCACGAGGGAGGTTCTCGACTCGTCGCTATCGTAGGCATGGCCGGCCGGTTCCCCGATGCTGAGAATCTGGAGAAATTCTGGCGCAATCTCGCAGATGGCATCGAATCACTCATCGAGTTCACCGACGAAGAGATTCTCGCGGCCGGTGTGGAACCCGGACAACTCGCAAATCCCAACTACGTCAAGAAAGGCACTGTTCTCGACGGCGCCGAGCTGTTTGACGCAGAGTTTTTTGGATTCAATCCCCGGGAAGCTGAGGTTCTCGACCCCCAGCAGCGGATATTTTTAGAGTGCGCCTGGGAAGCGCTGGAGAATGCAGGTTACGGAGACGAGGCCGGTAACCGCTCCATCGGCGTGTATGCGGGCGAGAGCATGAACACGTATGCGTTCAAGAATCTGCTCAAGAACCGCGAGGTATTGGCTTCTATAGGCGCATATCAGGCGATGCTCAGCATCGATAAGGACCACCTGGCGACACGCGTGGCATACAAGCTCAACCTGAACGGCCCCGCCATAACCATCCAGACAGCCTGTTCCACTTCGCTGGTAGCGGTCCAGATGGCTTGCCAAAGCCTGCTCAATCACCAGTGCGACATGGCCCTGGCGGGCGGGGTCTCGGTCGGTTATCCATCCAGGTCTGGCTATCTTTACGCCGAAGGGATGATCCTCTCGCCGGATGGACACTGCCGGCCGTTCGACGCGGAGGCGCGGGGAACACGTCCGAGCTCGGGCGCTGGCGCTGTCGTGCTCAAGCGGCTGGATGACGCTTTGCGGGAACGCGATTCCATCCGTGCGGTCATTCGCGGGGCTGCCATCAACAACGATGGTTCGGCAAAAATCGGATACACCGCGCCCAGTGTCGAGGGTCAGGCTCGTGTGGTGGAGCGGGCTCAGGTTATGGCGGATGTGGATCCCGAGTCGATCAGCTACATCGAAACGCACGGGACAGCCACCATTCTCGGCGATCCGATCGAAATAGCCGCTCTCACGCGTGCCTTTCGTGCCCGTACTCAAAAAACGGGGTTTTGCGCCATCGGATCCCTGAAGAGCAACATCGGCCATCTGGACGCGGCAGCCGGTGTCGCAGGGCTCATCAAGACAGTTCTCGCGTTGGAGCATGAGGCGATCCCGCCCAGCCTCCACTTTCGGAGGCCGAACCCACAGATCGATTTTGCGAAAAGCCCCTTTTACGTAAATGACACGTTGCGGCCGTGGAAAGCTGTGGATGGGCCGCGGCGCGCCGGTGTGAGTTCGTTCGGCATAGGCGGAACAAACGCTCATGTTGTACTGGAAGAAGCACCGCCCCGAAGAGCGTCTGAGACATCCCGGGTGAACCAATTGTTTGTGTTGTCCGCCAAGACACCCCTCGCGCTCGACACCGCCGCGTCAGAGATCGGGCGGTATCTGGCGGCGCACCCCGAGACCAGTCTGGCGGACGCGGCCTACACACTCCAGATCGGCCGAAGACGGTTTCCTTTTCGACGACATCTTGTTTTCGCCAGCCGCGAGGAAGCGGTGGCGGCACTTACAAATCGGGATTCGAGAGAGACTGAAATAGTTCCGCAAGAGTCCCGCTCCCGCCGTGTTAGCTTTCTCTTCAGCGGCCAGGGCAGCCAGTATCCAGGCATGGCTGCGGATCTCTATCGCGATGAACCGGTTTTTCGGAAATACCTGGACGAATGCGCCCGTCTTTTGCAGCCTGGTCTCGGCTGTGACCTGCTGGAAATCTTATATCAGCCGGATGAAAGAGCCGCGAACAGTGCGGATGCTTCCCCGCTCAACGAGACGTGGCTCACACAGCCTGCGTTGTTCGCGATCGAATATGCGCTGGCGCAGATGTGGATGGCTTGGGGTATTGTGCCGGACGCGTGTCTGGGGCACAGCATCGGCGAGTATGTGGCAGCGTGCATTGCCGGCGTATTTTCGCTCGAAGACGGACTTGCCTTGGTTAGTGCGCGAGGACGTTTGATGCAGGAGCTGCCGCGCGGCAGCATGCTTGCCGTTCCGCTTCCCGCAGAAGATTTGCGAGGGCTGCTCAATGGAAAGTTGTCTATCGCAGCAGTCAATACGAATCGGATGTGTACTGTATCGGGACCGGATTCCGCTTGCGGGGAATTGGAACAACTGCTGCGCGCACGTGCTATCGCCTGCCGGCAGATTTCTACCTCGCATGCATTTCACTCGGCCATGATGGACCCGGTTCTCGAACGCTACTCCGAAGCGGTTCGGCGCGTCCGCCTCTCGCCGCCGCGCTTGCCGTTTCTCTCGAATGTGACCGGCACCTGGATCAGGCCCGAAGAGGCTTGCGACGCGAGCTATTGGGCGCTTCATTTGCGGCAGACGGTCCGATTTGCCGACGGCCTGCGTGAGTTGCTGATCGACCCCGGCCGTGTGTTTCTGGAAGTCGGACCGGGCCAGACACTGTGCACGTTCGCCCGTGACGTCAGTGGCCCTGCCGGATCCACGGAGATCCTTTCCAGCCTTCCGCACAGACACGAAAAGCAATCCGCGTCTCGCTTCGCTCTAGAGACGCTAGGCCGGCTCTGGGCTGCCGGCGCGGCAGTTGACTGGGAAGGGTTCCACCACGGCGAAAAACTATCTCGCACGCCGCTTCCGACTTACCAGTTCGAACGGAGACGGTACTGCGTAGAACCCAGCGACACGGGCGTGCAGCCAGACGTCTTACAACAAAAGAAAGCGAACGTCGCTGATTGGTTCTATGTCCCATCGTGGAAGCGGTCTGTGGCGCACTTACCTGCCGCTTTCACTAACAATCATTCATCCCTGGGTCCGTGGCTGTTGTTCGTGGATGAAGTGGGATTTGGCGTTCAAGTCCAGGAACGCTTGGCCCAGGAAAGCGGGCAATTCTTTGTCGTGCGGGCCGGCGGCGGCTTTCATCAATCACGCGATGGCTCATATACGATTAATCCCGCCGATCGGCAAGACTATGATCGGCTGCTACGCGCACTCCAAGTTATAGGAGAGTTGCCGCGTTCGGTGATGCACCTTTGGAATGTGAGCGATGGCTCTGCCTCCTCTTCTGCTCGCGAGCGAGATTTCTCCTTCTATAGTTTGCTGTACCTCGCCCAAGCGTGGAGCGAACTATGCACTGGTCAGGCACTAAATCTGCTGGTCGTGACCAACGGCCTGCAGTCCGTCTGTTCCGCCCGCGAGCCGCTCGAACCTGCCAAAGCGCTTGTTCTCGGCCCCTGTAAAGTGATCCCCCAAGAGTATCCCGGTATATCCTGTCGCTGTGTTGACGTCGAAATCCCCACAAACGCGGGGACACAACTCGCCCAGAGCCTCCTGGAGGAACTCACCAAGCCCGCAGGAAATGGAGTAGTTGCTTATCGGCAGGGACACCGCTGGGAGCAGATTTTCGAACCGCTGCGACTGCCGGAGATTCCCGCCGGTAGGGAATTGCGTCATCGCGGAGTCTATTTGATCACCGGAGGATTGGGAGGAATAGGTCTGACGCTGGCGCGCCACTTGGCAGAAGCGGCGCAGGCCCGCCTGATCCTGCTGGGGCGCTCGGCGATGCCGCCAATTGCGGAGTGGGATACCTGGCTCGCCACAAACCCTGAGATGGATTCGACATCGGATAGGATCCGGCAGGTGAGAGAGCTGGAGGCTCTAGGCGCTGACGTAATGGTGCTGACAGCCGATGTATCCGACTACACTGCCATGCAGAAGGCTCTGGCCGCCGCACGCCAACGGTTCGGCCGGATTGATGGAGCGATTCACGCCGCCGGTGTTGCGCGTGGCGGTTTGATGCAGCTTACGAATGCCAAAATGGCGGAGCCAGTCCTTCTGCCGAAAGTGGAGGGGACAGTCATTCTCGAGTCCCTGCTGCGAGAGGATCGGCCAGACTTCCTGCTACTCTGCTCCTCCATCAACGCCCTCTGCGGTGGTGTGGGTGCGGTGGACTACTCTTCCGCGAATGCCTTTCTGGACGCCTTTGCGCTTTCCCGGACAGGTCTCGACGGCCGCACCGTTATCTCGGTCAACTGGGACACATGGCAACAGGTCGGGATGGCCGTGAACACCTGGGTGCCTCCTGATTTACGGGAAGCCAGGCTGCAAACCCTGGCATCCGGGATCCAACCAGCGGAAGGCATCCAGGCATTCCGCCATGTGCTGGCTGCAAAGCTCCCGCAGGTAGCCGTGATTACACGGGACCTACGCACCATACTCGATCGGCCCAAACCTGGGCCTGACAGTCCCCGTCCGGATGAAGCCGTGCGACCACCAGCTAACGACAACGGCCGGGGGCACGCCCGTCCCGGTACAGCAGCCCCGTATCACGCCCCGGAAACTGACACGCAGCAAAAGATAGCTCAGATATGGGAAGAGGTACTGGGGATTCGGGAAATCGGTATTGACGACAACTTCTTCGCATTGGGTGGCCACTCACTGCTTGCCACGGGAGTCCTTTCCCGCTTGCGCTCTTCTCTGGGCGTAAGCTTGCCTCTTCGAACTACATTCGAATGTCCCACGATTCGGGGCTTGGCGGAGCAAGTGGATACCGTGTTATGGGCCATGAGCGGCGTGCCAACATCAACCGGGGAATGCACGGAGCGAGAGGAAATCGAGCTGTGAGTTTGCAGGAACTCCTCAGCGATTTGCGAACCCGGGGCATCACGCTGTCGGTGGACGGTGATCACCTGCGATGCAATGCGCCGAAAGGCAGTCTCACCAAAGAACTCCAGCAGCAACTCGTCAGTTGCAAGCTCGATATCGTTCATCTCCTGCGGGAGAACGGGAGTGCAGCTGAGCCTATCCCCAAGGCAGACCGCAGTCAACCACTACCCCTTTCCTTTGCTCAGCAGCGCATGTGGTTCCTGCATCGGCTGCAGCCCGACAACCCTGCCTATAACATTACTGCTTTCAAGCGCATTGCAGCGGAGGTTGATCCGCGCGCCCTGGAGGCAGCTGTCCGCCAAATCGCGCATCGCCACGAGTGTCTGCGCACGACGTTCGAGGAGCATGAGGGTACGCCGAGCCAGGTTATCCACCGGGATTGCGAAATCACAGTTTCGGTGGCGGATCTGGCGGTACCAGCCGAAGAAGAACGTGAGAATCAGCTAAAAGCTTTGCTTCGCCACCAGACCCGCCTTCCTTTCGATCTTTCCACGGGTCCGTTGTTACGCATCAGTCTCGCGCGGATGGCGCCCGGCGAACATGTTCTTGTGCTCACGATGCACCACATCATTTCGGACGGGTGGTCGTTAGGGATTTTGTTCGGGGAACTAGGGGAAATTTACAACGGGATTAGGTCGGCAAACAAACCCGCCCTTCACGAACTACCTTTGCAATATGCCGACTACGCGTCATGGCAGCGTAAGTCGTTATCCGCTGAAGCACTGGAACAGGACCTTGCGTATTGGGAACAGAAATTGAAGGCCCTGCCAGGCATTCTCGATCTACCTGCGGACTTTCCGCGTCCGGCTATACAGGGATCTAACGGAGCAGTTTTTCGCTTTGCCCTTCCGTCCCAAGTAGCCGCCGGTCTTCGGCGCCTTTCCCAGCAGGAAGGTGCCAGCCTCTTTATGGTCCTGCTGACCGTCTTCAAGGCTCTTCTGAATCGGTACACGCGCCAATCAGATATTGCAGTGGGCACGCCTGTGCACACCCGGAACCGCGCGGAGTTCGAAAAGCTAATCGGATGCTTCATTAATACCCTGGTGCTGCGGACGCAGCTGTCCGCCGGGATGAGCGCACGGGAATTGCTCGGCCACGTGCGCGAGACCGTTTTGGAAGGGCATGCTCACCTCAACGTGCCGTTTGAAAAGCTGGTCGACGTTCTTCAGCCGGAGCGCTCGCTTGCCCACTCAGCGCTCTTCCAGGTGACGTTCAATGTTCAGAACACTCCTTTAAGTCTGGAATACGAGACTTTGAGCGTAAGCTCGATGTTCGACCTGAGTCTGTTCATGTGGGAAAACGCGGAGACGATTTGCGGAGCGTTCGAATACAGTACCGACCTTTTCAAGGAAAGCACGATCGGCCGCATGGCGGAACACCTAGGGGTGCTGGCGGCCGCCATTGCGGAGAATCCCGATCAACCAATCGCGTTACTGCCGCTATTGTCGCAGGCGGAGAAGGCCGAACTTCTGGACCTCTATAATCGGACGGAATCGGCCTATCCACGCGACCAAACCGTCCCGGAGCTTATTTCTTTACAGGCACAGCGCACGCCCGAGGCGATCGCCGTAATCGTTCCGGCTGGCGAAAGAGGCGCCCGGCAGATCACATATCGCGGACTGGATCTGCAATCGAACCATCTTGCTCACCGGTTGCGCTCATTCGGCATCGGCAGGCACAGCCTTGTTGGGGTATGCCTGGATCGATCCATCGATATGGTGGTCGCTCTTATAGGGGTGCTCAAAGCCGGAGCCGCCTACGTACCGATGGACCCGCATCTTCCCAAGGATAGGCTGACGTTCATGATCGAAGATGCAAAGCTTTCGCTCATTTTGAGCGAGGAGAAATTTCAGCATCTTGTGCCGGCAGGAGTCAACGCGTTCTTTCTAGACCGGGATGCGGATCAACTGCAAGAATCGAGCAATCTGCCTCCGGAGAATACAGCATCTCCGGAAGACGCGATGTACGTGATCTACACATCAGGCTCTACAGGCAGGCCAAAAGGTGTTCAGATCATGCACCGCTCCGTGGTGAATCTGCTCGAATCCGTGAGGCATGAGCCGGGCCTCACGGCGGACGATCGCCTGCTTTCTGTCACGACGCTGTCGTTCGACATAGCGGCGCTGGAAATTTATCTGCCGTTGATCACGGGCGCATGCGTTTTGCTGGTGGGGCGCGCCGTGGCGGCCGATGGTCGAGCACTGGCGCAGTTGATGGAAGCCTCGAACGCCACGGTTATGCAGGCGACGCCGGTGACGTGGAGAATGTTACTCGAAGCTGGGTGGAACGGCAAGAGGAGTTTGCGGATGTGGTGCGGCGGTGAAGCTCTTCCGAGAGAGTTGGCAGCCCGGCTATTATCCACCGGCTCTGAGTTATGGAATCTGTACGGACCCACCGAGACGACCATCTGGTCCACAGTGCATCGAGTGACCGATAACGAATCGCCAATTCCAATCGGAAAGCCCATTGCGAATACGCAGATCTATCTCCTGGATGACCACCGCCAGCTTGTGCCGAAGGGAGTTTCAGGTGAACTCTGTATTGGCGGGGACGGTCTGGCTTGTGGGTATCTGAACCGGCCGGAACTCTCTGCCGAGAAGTTCATTCCCCACCCGTTCATTCCCGGTGCTCGGCTGTACCGCACCGGCGATCTAGCGCGATGGTCATCCAACGGCAACCTGGAGTTTCTCGGACGCCTGGACCACCAGGTGAAAATTCGTGGACTCCGTATCGAACTGGAGGAGATTGAGCATGTTCTCCGTCAACATTCGACCGTCCAGGACGTCGTGGTTACCACCACAAGTGCTGACTCCGGCAAAATAGCGCTGGCCGCCTATATCGTGCCGCGTAAAGGGGTGGAACTCAGTTCGTTCCAGGGGGAATTCCGTAGCTATCTGGCCAGCCGTATTCCGGAGTACATGGTGCCGTCCACTTTCACGGCGCTGGAAACTCTGCCACTGACAGCGAACGGCAAGGTGGACCGCAAGGCTCTTCCAGCACCGGTGAGGAAAGTGGAGCGAGCGGTGGCTCCGCGCAACTTTGTCGAAACCCAGTTGCTGACGATCTGGCAACAGGTTCTTCAATTGCACGGCATAGGTATCCGCGACAACTTCTTCAATCTCGGAGGGAACTCGCTGACGGCAATGAAGCTGTTAGCGCAGATGGAGAAGGTGTTCGGGCGATTGCCAGTTTCCTGGCTGTTCGAGGCACCCACTGTGGAACAAATGGCCGCGAAGCTGACGGATGCGGGCATCAAACGCAGCTGGCGTTCGCTGGTTGCCATTCAGCCCCATGGTGAGAAACCGCCATTATTCCTCGTACCCGGTGGAATAGGGAATCCATTGACCTCGACCAACTTCGCATTAAGCCTTCCGCCAGACCAGCCGGTTTACGGCTTACAGTTCGTGGGTCTGGACGGCAGTCGTCCGCCCTTGAAGACGGTCGAAGAGATCGCCAGCCATTTCGTATCTGAAATCCAGAGTATCCAGCGGGAAGGTCCCTATCATGTCGGCGGCCATTGCCTGGGGGGAGTGATCGCCTTTGAGATGGCGCAACAACTCACTGCGAAAGGTCATGAGGTCGCGGTTGTCACGATGATCGACAGCTTTCCGCCAAGTGTCTACCGGCCTCCCTTACCCTACACTATTCGTTTGCGCCAGGTGAGCATCGTAGTGCAGAAACTGGGTAGGTTCTGCCGGTTCAGCACGGCAGAAAAAATGGCGCGCCTGCGACAGAAGATCCGCGATGGTCGAACATTGGGTGACCAATTGTCATCGGAACGGCACCTGAACAAATTGGACCAGCTCATGTGGGAGGCCAATACCAACGCCATAAGAAATTATCAACCGAAGCCTTACAAGGGCAAAGTTGTCCTGATCCTATGCGACGGCGGGACACTTCGCGACACTGACCCGCGGCTGGAGTGGGTGGCTCTAAGCGGCGCTGACCCTGAGATTCACAGGTTGGACGTACCCGATCATAATCTTCTGGTAGAGCATCCATGGGTCAGTATGCTTGCCGCCGATCTGCAAAGGACGCTCGCAGACGTGAACAGCATGGCGACCGCACTCCGCAATGAGTAAGCTTCTCATCTATCTCTTCCGGTCGTGCAGGCGTGAAGTCCTGTTTGTCGCGGGCCTCGGCATTTTAGGCGGAGGCTCGAGCGCGGTCATTATTGCGATTGTTAACTCGATATTGCACAGGCAGACTGCGAGCCGTCTTCTAATAGCAGGCTTTGTCCTGGCTGTAGTATGTAAGCTGGCATCCGCACTCGTGGCAAATGTCGTACTGTTGCATATGACCCAGGATTGCACTCTGCGGCTGTGCGATGAATTGTGCCGGCACGCGATTGCAGCTCCGTTCCGACGCATCGAAGCAGTGGGAATTCCCCGCCTGCTGACCTCTTTAACCGACGACGTGAGTGCACTTTCTGCAGCCATCGAGCAGGTCCCTCACCTTATTGTGAACAGCGCTGTCCTTATTGGATGTGCGGTTTATCTCGCCTGGCTTTCCTGGCACGCTGCCATTGGCATGTCTGTAATCGTCCTCATCGGCAGCTTTTGTTACAGGCTTCTCTTGGCCCGCGCACATAAGGCATTCGAAAACGCGCGTGACTGGAGAGACGTGCTGTTTCGTCATTTCCGCTCTCTGACGGAGGGAATCAAGGAGCTGAAATTGAACCGGCAGCGAAGGGAGACATTTTTTAAGGAGGATCTTGGCCGCTCAGTCGACCAATTGCGTAAGCACAGCATCGTTGCGGTGAAATATCACATCTTCGCGAGTGCATGGAGCCAGTCTGTTTTCTATGCGCTCTTGGCTCTATTGCTGTTTGTGCTGCCTTCTGTGGGCATTGTCAGCCGGGAGGCACTCACGGCATATGTGTTCGTTGCTCTGTTTACGACAGCACCGCTTTGGGCTGTAATCGCCGCCCTGCCCGCATTGAGTCGCGGTCAGACCGCCCTTGATCGGATCGGTGAAGTCGGAATATCCCTCGGCTCCAGTATCGTCCCAGCGCACAGCGGCGGTAAGGACGTTGTTCCCGAACAGGAACACCTGATCGAGTTTCGGCAGGTCCAGTTCACATACGGTGATAATGGCAGCGGCGGCGGTTTTGCTTTAGGACCCTTGGATCTTACTCTGTACCCGGGAGAATTGGTTTTCGTAACAGGCGGGAATGGAAGCGGAAAGTCTACCTTTGTTAAGGTCCTCACTGGTCTTTACGCGCCGGACGGAGGAGAGATTCGTATCAATGGACGCAGCATCAGTGCAAGTAATAACGAGCAATATCGCGAATTGTTCGCGGTCGTTTACTCGGATTTCTATTTATTCGATCGCCTGCCGGGAATGCCGAGTGACAAATTATTGTCCGACGCCTACAAATACCTGTCGATGTTGAAACTCGACCACAAGGTGCGAATCGTAGGCCATACACTGTCGACAACGGCCCTTTCGCAGGGCCAAAGACGCCGGCTGGCATTGCTCATGGCGTATTTGGAGGATCGTCCGATTTATGTGCTGGACGAATGGGCCGCCGACCAGGATCCGAATTTTCGGGAGATGTTCTACACCCGACTTTTGCCGGAGCTGAAACGCAAGGGGAAAACGATTGTGGTTGTCACCCATGACGATCGGTTCTACCACCTTGGCGATCGGGTCGTGAATCTGGATTACGGCAGGATCTCTGAGCGCGCAGCAGAGTCCGGCGCCATGACAGCAAGAACCCCCGGCTGTTAAAGACGTTAGCACAGAATCACGGATGCCGGGCAGAAATAGACCGGTATCGCTCGGGTGGAACTTGCCGTAACGCCACCTGACTGCCGGACGTGCGCTTTACATCGGCGAGCGTGCCATCCGCGTTGTAGCTGTAACTTACGGCAGTATCGGTGCCCTCCAGGGTCGCCTTCGCTACCCGCAACTTGCCTTGGTCAGGTTCACAAATCGCAGGCCGAACGAAAGAAAGCTGAAGGTCACCGCCAGGCACCCGAAGACTATGATCATCACCGGCTCTACTTCTACAGGGAAGGCGGCGCTTCTGCCATGCTCTTCCGCCCGATGTTGTACGCAACTGTTGCTGATCCGGCGGCATCAGCTCCGGTCTCCATCAATGGAATGCTCTTCCGTGCGGTATACAGCGGGGATGAGGTAAGAGGTCCATTTCCACGTCAGAACCCGCTCGGATGCCATTTTGCTGACGAACAAATGGCGGAGTTTGCCATATGGCGTGCCGGAAGATGGTTCTCGGCAACTCTTCCTGAGGGAGCATACACGTTCCGCACGGTTCCTCTGTTCGCGCAACCGGGGAACATGACTGGGTACCGATCGGTTCCAACAAAGCCCTTCCGCATTGAATCACCCGACCAGGCTGGGCATGGAAATATCAGGGCTGCGTGCGGGGAGGATATTCCCGTATCCGAGTTGAAACTCGATGTGCAGGCAGGAAAGAACTACTTTGTTCGATACCGTATAAGGGAGAACTCTCACCAAACGGTCTGTGGGAGATTTCCGAGGCGGAGTTTCGCGCGAAGACGAAGAAATTGAAATACGCAAATCTGAAAGAGTTGTTTGATGCGCGGCTGCATATGACTGCACCTGAGCACAATCCAACTCGCGCGCGAATTGAACCCTTCTCCGCGGTCATCACAACGGATGTGCGCGATTTCCGGTTTACCGGCGGGGGCGCCGTGAGGTGATCCCGCTTTTGCACCCTCCCCAGGTGTAAACAAGCGTCCTCATGAAGGTGATATCGACTTACGCGTCGGTGTCAAGCGCGCGCCGTGCATCTGGTTACGGATTTAAACGAAAGGATTTCTAACCTGGATGCCGAGGATTTCCTGTCCATCGTTCAGGTCCTCCGTGTACAATTCCCTGGCTCCGCTTCTTGCTGCGGACACTACAATCAGCGCGTCCCAGAACGACAGGCGTGCCTCCATCGTCAACTCCGCGGCTGCCCGGATGGCGGCATAGTCGACGACCATGATCGGCCACGCGGTCAGGTCGTCCAATATTCTCAGCGCTTCCTCAACGGAACACTTCTCCGCCACCTTTCGAGTTAACGTGACGAACAGTTCTTGCAACACCTGCGTGCTCACGCGCAGCCGGTCCTCGTCTATCAACAGGCTCAATAGACGTTCCGCCAACTGTTTTTTTGTCGATTTACTCTTCTCAAACGCGTATACCAGCACGTTTGTGTCGACGAACGCCAATCCCGGGTCAGCGGCGGTCATAGAGGTCGTCACGCTTCCAGGTCTTGTTGCCAATCTCCACAAGGCCGGTCGCAAAGGCCCTCTTTAATCGCGACCGCGCCAGACTGCGGCGACTATATTGGTCTACGAGATTTTCCAGGTACTCCCGAACCAATTGGTTCACACTGGTTCGACGGTCCAACGCAACTTTCTTAGCGGCGATCAGGAGATCTCCATCAATTACCAGAGTCAAATTCTGCCGTTGCACGGCTTCAGTGTAGCACATAACCAGTGCAAAACTGACGACTAGCCTAAGTCTGTCCCACAAGTACTTCAGGGGGTCCCGGCAGCAAGTCTGCAGAAATTTACTCTAAGAACCCGTTTTCGGCCCTCTTGGGGTAAGAAACTGCCCCGAAACCACCTGAACATGCGTTTCTTGCGTGAAATACCTGCGTACAATACGGTTTTCATGCTATGTTGCTCCGCTGAGCGCCGTATTGTACGCAATAAATCGGGGTGCTAACGCGGGGGTTGACCTTGCGTGAAATACAGCAACGTCCCGCCAATTCCGGGGACCAGTTCTGGATCGCCTCATTTCTCAAAGCGCTTAGCCGCGAGGACGTCGCTGCCGTTACCGTGCGCGGCTACCGCAGCGATCTGGGCCTGTTTGCCGCCTGGTATGATGGCCACCCGATCGAAAAATTGACGGCCAACGATCTCGCCCACTTCCGCCAATACCTGAGACGCGACCGGGCCATGAAACCGGCCAGCGTGAATCGCAAGCTCGAAGCCTTGCGCCGCTTCTGCCGCTGGGCGCACTCGACCGGCAAACTGCGCACCAATGTGGCCGCCGAGCTGAAGCTCGCGCGGGTACCGCGGGGCACGCGCCCCAAAGGATTGCTTCCGGCGGAGGTTCAGGGACTGCTGCGGGCTGCCGGCCAATCCCGCCGGGCGCTTGCGCGTCGCAACTACGCCATTGTGCAGCTCTTGTTGCAGGCAGGCCTGCGAGTCAGCGAAGCGGCAGCGCTGCGCATCGAAGACCTGGAGAGTACGGCCGATACCGAGCTGATCCGGGAGCAATGGGACTTTCTGGTCGGGGTGAAGCCCGGCATCAGCTGGTAGGACGCTGTCTGTTTTTTGCCAACCGCGGCGAGTTTCGAAGTGGCGACGCCGAAGAAATTATGAACAAGGCAAGCTGCCTCAGCCTGCTGTCGAATGCGGTGCTCGTTTGGAACACGCTCCGGATTACGGAAATCGTGAGGCAGCTACGGGCAGCGGGCCACGCCATCGCCGACCAGAATCTTGCCCGAGTATCGCCGCTCATGCACGGGCACGTGATCCCGAACGGCACCTATCGCTTTTCTGATGAGGAGGGGCCTGGGCGTATGTACGCTGCGGCGAGCTAAAATCACCAGAGCAACTTATGAAGAGCTTCCTCTCAGGCGCGCGTGTTTGGCGGTGCACGCACTACGACTGATCGGCTCGGCTCGATGTATAGTGGAACAACTTCTCGGATCGGAAGCAGCTATGAGCGAGCAAAATCAAACAAAAAGAGGCCCCGAGGAAACGAGATCTCCCGAAGCCGACTTTCCACCGGAGAGGACCGAATCGCCAGAAGCAAGCAATTACCTCTCCCCTCTCACCGCTGGGGAAAATCAGGCTGTCATGCGGATACCGGAGATCATTCCGAAATCGTGTGGCGATTGTGTGCACTTTAAGAATAACGGTGTGTTCGATCGCCTTCGCGGAAGAAAGGGCCGGTGCAAGTTTTACGGCGTCACGCGGTTTTTTTATGAAGAATGCCTCGCAAGTGAACAGACCAAAGCGAGGCTCGGAGGATTTCGATGTCCGAAATGTGGCACTTGGTGTTCTAAGGAGGATGTCAGGTGTGTTTTGGGTCATGTTCTATTCGATCCCGACCAAGCCGCTGTCGCCGTTCCGATGTCATGCCAGGCATGTGGGCACTTCGATAGGGGTCAATGTGATTTCTATCTGTTGAGTCGGAAAGCAGATGATCAGTGCGTTTTGACCGAGCAAATGCGGCTTCAGGGTCATCCTGCTCGAACGTGCATGCCGGAGGTGGCCGTTGGGCTGACTAAATCCGATGGGACAAAAAACAGCCCCGTCTATGGATTCCGGGTCTACATACCAAATACCGATGGCGCAGACCGAGGAATTGCTGCGTTCGGCGACCCTGCCTATTTGACGTTCGAGTATGTTGGCCTTTTACGCAAAAGACATCTCACCCTCACTCCGAGTTGGATTCAACTTGAGCAGGAATACGCTGGCCTGCTATGTCTCGCAGAGCGCATGTCATGGGCTTCTGTCTCACGACTTCGTTATAAGCCGAGCGCGATCGGACTCGCCCGGCAAATACTTAAGCCAGCGATGATAGGCGGCGCTTACGGCCTGTCGTTTGTTTTAGCAGCGTTCTGTATCCGTGCCCTTCGTAGCTCGAGCATATCAGAGAGTTCCTTCCTGCTTGCAGGCATTCTGGTCTGTCCTCTAATAGGCGCGCTGGTTCACGTACTCGCATCTGTTGGGAAAATCTCTTGGAGTACTTTGGCTAAAGTCGTTTTTGATGGGCTCGTCGACGGTTCGGCGCCTGAGCACGCTAGCATATATGCCCTGTCATCAGGTAAGCTGTTTGTGAAAAACGCCAACCTGCCAGGTATATTTGAGGCCGCAAATAGGCAAGGCATACCGATCGAGCGGATGTATTCGAGGCAAGGGTCGGGGGTCGAATCCCAAATACCATCAGCAGCGCCAAGCGACCATGATCGTTGCAATATCTGCGGGAAGTTGTCTTCCCACTCTAGATGGTGTCCGTACCGCGATGAACCATGGCGGCGATGACGATCGGCACTGCGATCGCGTAAGACTCGTGCCGCAGTGCCGGCCAGCTCGTGCCCTCCCGGCTTTGGTCACGAGTGGCCGCCCTCACGGGGGCCTTCGTCTTAGCGTACAAAATTCCCGGAATGGTCCTGGCTGGCCGGGTTGAACGGAAGCGCGTGGGCAGTGAACGTTGGATAATGCGTTCGCACGGGAGCCGAATTCCGCAAACCAGAGTTGTGCGTTGTGCTGGTTGTCGTCGGCGGGCCGCAGACGGCGCCGACCACTGTCCCTCTGCCGCCGGTATTTCTGGGATTGACCTTGTGTACAATACGCTAGAGTAAATTTCTGCAAAGTTGCTGGCGCAGCCCCTTCAGGGTTCGAGGCGAAAGCCCCCGCATACCGGCTCCGAGCGGTTGGCTTAGAGAATCCCCGACTCCAGGGTTTACGGCGGACGCCGCCCGCACCTGCGCCGTCCGGCTAGGTTTTCAGGTGCGTCAAAAGATCCCCATAACTCTGCGAACTGGTAGGATCCATCAGGATCATCTTCGCAACTTGCGGGATCGTGCGACTCTCTTGGCCTTGCTTTTGGGCTTCTTTGGCGTGCTGGTAAGTTTCGGTACCGCGCTCGCCTCCATGTCCAGGCCGAACACCGCGGAAAGGTCTTCATCCCCGAGGATCTTCGACGCTGCGGGGCCCTGCTTGACCAACGGCAGTTCCTTGCCGACCTTGGCGATGAGTTCCTGCTCGTCCACCTCATGCAGCCGGAACAGAAGTTCGGGTTGCTGATCGAAGCGGGCGCCGATCCCGTACAGCACCGCCGCCACATGCTTGCACATCCCCGCCGAGTCCGGGCAACTGCAGGAAAGCTCGATCTCGCGCGGCGACGGAAAGAGTCCCGTAGTTTGCCGGCAGATCCGCTCCATCACGCCTTTCGAGAAGCGCCCCTGCAGCAGTTGTACGAGCGAATCGATGGCGCCGGCACAGTCTGTGCAGATGGCTTTCCAGCGCGCCTCGGTAACCGGCTTAACCTTGACGGCAACTTCGTAGAGCTCCGAACCGCTGACAAAAGCGCGAATCGAGCCGGGGCCGATTTGCAGATCAATCACGGAACCGTTGCGTACATACGTTCGGCCCCGCGGCAGACGATTGGCGAAGTCGCTGTAGCGTTCCAGGTTTTCGCACCAGGCTTTGCCCCAGAAGGTCCTCACGATGGCGCGGCCCTCGATGACCACCGGCGAGACAGCGTGCCCTTGCTTCCGCCGCTTCTCCATCTCGCGCGCCGCTTTCCGCCGGCGCTCCGCAACAGAAACGTAGGGCCGCCATTCCCAGTCGAAGTAAGCCATCCGTCATGTCTCCTTCAGCGCTTTATTAATGTCGAGCGCGACCAGCGTGAGCAACTCCTGGTCGTTCAGTTCCGTGAGCTGCAACTCGGCGCCGCCTTCAAGCAGCTCCTTCGAAAGCTGACGCTTCGATTCAATCAGGTGGTCGATTTTCTCCTCCACGGTACCGCGGCAAACGAACTTATGCACGAGTACGTTCCTGATCTGGCCGATGCGGAAGGCGCGGTCGGTAGCCTGATTTTCTACGGCTGGGTTCCACCAGCGATCGAAGTGCACGACATGGGACGCGGCAGTAAGATTCAAGCCCGCGCCGCCCGCCTTGAGCGAAAGCACGAAGAAGCGCTCGGTCTCGTCTTCCTGAAAGCGGCGCACCAGGTCCTTCCGTTTTTTGACTTCAGTCTCTCCGTGCAGAACCAGTCCGGGTCTTCCGAACACGGAGGCCAGAAAATTCGCGACGGGCGCCGTCACCTCGCGGAACTGCGTAAAGACGAGCATCTTTTCCTGCTTGGCCGCAATCACCTCGGCGATTTCGCGGAGGCGAGCCCACTTGCCGCTGTCCTCTTCGTTCCACGCGCCGTCGCCGAGCCACTGCGAAGGGTGATTGCAGATCTGTTTGAAGCGCATGAGGAACGCCAACACCAGGCCCTTGCGGCCTATCCCCTCGGCTGTCTGGAGTTGTTCGGCGAGTTCCCGGACCGCCTGTTCGTAGAGGGCCGCCTGCTTGCGGCTGAGCGGGCAAAACGCCTTGATCTCCGTTTTTTCCGGCAGATCCGAGATCACGCTCTTGTCCGTTTTCAGTCGGCGCAGAATGTATGGCCGCACCAGCTCGCGCAGAGGTCCGTAAGAAGCGTGCCGCCCTTCCGCCAGGCGTTTGGCGAGCCGCGAAAATTCCTTGGCTGATCCCAGCAGCCCCGGGTTGATGAAATCAAAGATCGACCAAAGGTCCGACAGCCGGTTTTCGACCGGAGTGCCGGTGAGTGCGACCCGGGCTCGTGCCTGGAGCTTCTTAACAACGCGCGTTTGCTTGGCATCGGGGTTCTTGATGGCTTGGGCTTCGTCCAGAACCACCAGCCGCCAGTCTCTCTCCGCAATCCAGGGGATGCGCAGCAGCGAGCCATAAGTCGTGATGACGAGGTCCGTTTCCTGTACGCGTTCGGGCCGTATCGTTCTTAGCTCGGCCGCTGGGAGCGCCGAAGGATGAGCGATGAGAGCTTTCAGCCCGGGAGCGAACCGTTCGATCTCCGATGCCCAGTTTGCCAGCAGGGAAGCGGGCGCGACAAGCAGGCTGGGCAAATTTGCGTTCTGTGCAGAGTGCGTGGAACGCTGGAGGACCAGCAGGAGCGAGAGCACCTGAATGGTTTTTCCCAGCCCCATGTCATCGGCGAGGCATGCTCCAAGCCCGAGCCTGGCGAGCAAATACAACCACCGCACACCTACTTGCTGGTACGGTCGCAGGGTGCCGTGCAATGCCGCGCCGGGGTCGACGTGTGCCAAGCCTTCCGGACTGCGCAGTCCTTTCAGGGTCTCCGCCAGCCAGGATCCCGCGACTACTTGCGACCAGTCGGTGGCGGCCGCTTCAGGCTCGTCACCGGATACATTGGCGCCGGCGAGCAGTCGCATGGCTTCCCGGAAGTTGAGACCGTTCTCCGCCGCGGTGCGTTCGACCTGGCGGAAGTGCTCCATCATGCGCTCGAGTTTTTCGCGATCGACTTCAACCCAGCGCCCGCGAACCAGTGCGAAGCCATCAGACGTGGCCAGCAGTTCGCGGATCTCGGCGGCCGTCAGGGTCTCGCCGTCGAGAGTGACATCCATGCGGAAATCGAGCAGTGCGTCCTGGCCAAGCCCCGCCGGCGACTTGCGGCCGATTGTTCCTGTCACTCGCGGACGCGGCGGCCGATTGCCGCGCCAGCCGGCCGGCATGCGAACAACGACGCCGGCAGTCTCCAACTGCGGAACGTCACGCAGGAGCTGCATGACTTCGCCGGGCGTCCACCGCAACGGATGGAAGACCTCGCCGGCATCGACCATAGCCTTTAGCCACGGGCAATTCTGCGCGGCTTTCTGCACGGGCAGGAGCAGCGACAGAAGCCGGTTTTTATTGGCGGCGCCGGCGTATTCGGAAAGAGCCTTGCCGAGCGGCAGATGTTGGGCTTTGGAATGTGACGAGAGGCGCGTGGTGTAGGTCGCCAGAAATGCAAAGGGCGCCTCCGGGTCCTTGCGGTTCTCGGCGACATTGAAGTTCACGCGCCCGACGAGGTTCCATGCGGGGTTGCGCTGCTTCAGGAACTCCTGTATGCCGCATTTGGATTCCGCCAATTCCGTGTGAAAGGCGTCGTCGAGTTCCCGCCAGAGAACGCCGAGAACAGCGGCCGTCAGATACTCGGCGCCTGTCATGGGAGGTGCCGCCATCGCCATGCGCTGCAGCTCTTCCTCCGGAAGTGGAGGGACTTGCATCGTCTCACTCGATGTTTCGAGATCGGGCAGGCTGCAAAGAGCCGTGACGTAGCGGGCGCCGAATTCGCGCCAGTAGGAATAAACAGGGGGAAGAGCGGTGCCGACCTCGTCGGCCCCGAGCTGAAAAAGACCGTGGCCCGCGCCTCGATCGAACGCGCGCCGAAGGCGCTGTGCGAGCGTCGGCTGGAGACTCGGCGCGTCGGGATCCGGGGTCAAAATGAGGCGGCCGTGGGGAGTCAGGACCAGCGCGAGGCAGGTGGAATCCATGCGGGAAAGCCCAGCTTAGCAAGGTAGACTTGTTGCATGGCGGTTGTGCCAACCTCGCCGCAGATCTCGGTTGAGGAATACCAGAAGACCAGCTATCCGGATGGCGATCGGGAGTATCTCGATAGCGTCGTTATGGAACGAAACATTGGGAGCCCCAGCCATAGCGCGTTGCAGAAGATCTTGATCGTTCATCTGGCGGCCTTCGAAAGCGGGCTGCAGATTGCCGTCCGTCCCGAGTGCCGGACACGCATTCAGGAAACCCGGTATCGCGTGCCGGATATTGACGAAGCCATTCCGTCAGACCGACCGGGTGTGCTGGACGCTCCGCTGCTGATCATCGAGATTCTGTCGGCCGACGACAGGATGAAAGACGCGATGCAGCGCTTCAGCGAGTACGAAAAGCTGGGAGTTCGGTACGTCGTGCAGATGGATGGGATCTCACCGGCTTCGAGGTTTTAGATCGCGGATCGCTCCCGTTTGACAGCAAAGAATTGCTGGCACGGCTCGACGATGAGTAGCGGATCGGAATCAAAGCCCTAGCTTTGCGGCCGGGTTATCGCGGAACAGCGATCGTTCCCGTATGTATTTCCGGACTGTAGTCAGCGAGCGGTGGCCGGTTTGCTGCATAATGGCCAGTTCGTTAGCGCCATTCAGGTACGCTTGCGTCGCCAGTCCGGCACGGAGACTGTGGCCGGCGTACTCTGCCGGCGCCAGGCCGATTCGGGCGGCAGCCCGCTTCACGATTAAGCCGACCGAATCTTTGTGTAGTGGTCTGGACTCCAGTCGGCCGTGACGGTCAACTTCCCGGAATACGGGCCCCTGCTGCAGTCCCGTTCGTTCCAGCCATTCCCGGTAGGCACGGACGGGGCAGGTTTCCGGGTTGGAGCCATAGGGAATTCCCACTTTTCTGCCCTGTCCTTCCTGGTCCGTCTTGGATCGGCGGAGATTGACCACGAGTCCGTCCTTTTCGACGGAAATATCTTCGACGTTCAACCCGGCCAGTTCCGACCGTCGAAATCCGCCCGCGAAACCGACCAGCAGCAGCGCCCTGTCGCGGGTGCCTTGGAGATTTTCTGGTAAAGCCTGGATCATGGCACAGATGTGCCCTGTGAATAAAGGTCGCTTTCCGACCTGAGCTGTCCCCAGTGTGCGGCGAATGCCTTTGAAAGTTTCGCTGACGAGTGCCTGCTGCATGCTGGCTGGCGAAGGATGGCCGGCAGCTTGGTGAGCCCGGCTGATTACGGTCAGCCGCCGGCGTAACGTGGCTGATTTCAGGCTGGTAGCCAGGTCCGAGATGTAGAATGCAACCGTTTGGTCCGTTGCCGGCAGGCATGGAAGCGCCCGCTGCTGGCACCACGACTCAAAGTGCTCCCAGTCGGCGCGGTAGGCGCGCCGGGTGCTTTCCGCTTTGGCGGCGGCGAGGAACCCACGGGTCTCCTGCGCCAGGCGACGCAATTCGGAGGCATCGGCGGCCGGCGTGACCTCGGAACGGTTTTCCATCATACTCTCTTCATTAGTAGACAATCCGCCACACAGAATCAATGGATTGCGCTAGTTTGTGCGGCGTCCCGGGAGCCGTGATAAGATGGCGCGACGCCGGGCGGCGCCACCACGGTGCATTCGGAGTGGATCGACATCTACTTCGGGGGTAGCTTTACATGCTGGCGCAGCCAGGCTACCAGGTGCTCGAAGCGAAACGTGTTGGTCTCGTACAGTCCCATGACGAATTCGATCGCCTGTTCGGGTGAGGCGGTCAGCCACGCATTGTTGATGGCAAGAAAAGTATCGAGCGAGTCGAACGCTGTGCGCTTGTTGCCATCGATGAAGGCGTGATTTTGAGAGAGACTCTCCCACAGCGCGGCAGCCTCTTCGATCAGATCGTTGTAATACCCAGACTGGGGACGAAAAATGGCGGCTTCCAGCGCGCCTTCGTCTCGAAGGCCGCTTGCCCCGCCAAACCGTTCGATCTGTTCTTGATGAATTGCGAGGATATCTGCTTTGGTGAGGAAGTCGCTCATTCAGCGAGCTTCCGGTACACCGCGGCATAACGATCCATGCTGGCCCGGTGCGCCGCCAAGACGTGCGCGCGGGCCTTCGACTTGCTATGCTTCTCGACCACGTCGAGAAACGCTTCTTCCACAACGGCCTGGAACTGGCGGCCTTCTTTTTTCGCCAGCTCCCGAACGGCGTTCAGTGCGTCGTGGCTCACCTGAGTGGAAAACTTCTCTCGTGTGGCGGACATCGGCGTGCCCTGACCTCCTTACCCAACTTTATCAAGTTAACCTTGACAAATCAAGAAATGCCTCCAATTCAGCGGCTGTCAGGCCGAGTGTACACTTAGATATGTACCTCATGTACGTTCCTGAAGTACAATAACACATGACTGTCACTGCGACCGATTTTCGGAAGAATCTGTTCCAACTTTTCGAGCGCGCACTCAACGGAGAGCTGATCGAAATCGTTCACAAGAACCGCATCATTCGGCTGGTGCCGACCGAGCCAAAGTCCAAGTTGTCCCGCCTGGTGCAACGGGACACGCTCAACTGCACCCCGGACGAGTTCGATCAAGCTGTCCGCGCCCAAGATGATGGGATGCATCGCGAATGGGAACAGAAATGGCGGAGCCGGCTCTGATTTCCTACCTCGATACCCACCTCGTCGTGTTTTTGCACGCCGGAGACGTGAGCCGCATCTCCACGAGAGCCCGAAATCAGATTGAAAACACTGACCTTCTGATCTCGCCGATGGTGCTGTTGGAACTGGAGATGTTATATGACAAGGGCACGATCCGGTATCCCGCGTCCCAAATCCTCGCCGACCTCACGCAGCAGGTCGGATTATCGGTTTGCCAGATGCCGTTCGCACAGGTCGTTCGCAACGCCACAATAATCAAATGGACGCATGAACCGGGAGACCTACTGATCGTGGCGAACGCGATGGCCAACAACTACGCAGCCCTGGTTACGAAGGACGAACGCATCCGAAGCGGCTACAGCAATGCGATCTGGTAGGGAGTCCGGAACCAGCGAGGAGGTATGCGCCAGTGCGGTGGTTCGGGCTGCCGGACGTCTCCTTCCGGGGCGCCACGGTCACGGAAACGGGATTCCTTGTGCGACGGAGGTCACGGGGCAGAACGACGATGAGATCGGCCGGACCTGATTTGAAAGCGTTAATCGCGCGGTAGCTAATAGGGTATGGTAGTATGGCAGTATGGCAAGTAGGAAATTGACGTTTACCTTGCCCACCGACTTGGCGGCCCGCTTCCTTCGAAGAGTGCCGCCCAGCCAACGCTCCCAATACGTCGCCGCGGCGATCGAAGCCAAACTTCGGGAACGTGAAGAGTTTTTGGCCCGGGCGTGCGACCTGGCGAATACTTCCGCCGACGTCCTGGATATCGAAGCCTCTTTTGACGGCTTGGCGGATGAGGTCGATCGCTTACAAGAGCCATGGTAGAGCCGCAGCGGGGTGAGGTTTGGTGGGTTCGGCTGGACCCCACGTTGGGTTCCGAGATCGCGAAGACGCGCCCGTGCGTCATCCTGTCCGGCAACATTTTAAATCGCCTACGTCGAACCGTCGTAGTGATTCCCCTGTCCAGTTCGCCGCAGGCCGGACCGCCGTTGCTGATCCCGGTGAAGTGCGATGGGCGCGACGTAGTCGCAGTCGCAGACCAAGTCCGGGCGGTTGCCAAGCAGAGGCTCCATCGCCGGATCGGCGAGTTGTCAGGTGACGATCTGAATGCCGTCGAGCAGGGAGTTCGGGAGGTTTTGGAGCTGTAGCAGTCGGGCAGGTGTCCCACCTAATCAAACGTTGTTTTCTACGATTAAGGCTACTCGACAAGGGCTGTCGAGCCTCGCTTAATTGGTAGACGATCTTCCACGCGCAATCAATAGCTTACGCTGATTCATCGCAAGTAGACACTGCATGTAATTCGTGGAATCCTTCATTTAATTTGTAGACTTTT